>TARA_R110002126_G_scaffold11114_22_pt1 | contig 13044 bp, 8 predicted proteins | sample TARA_R110002126 | Tara Oceans TARA_R110002126 (sample SAMEA4397536) | marine metagenome | biome: Polar Biome; feature: [DCM] deep chlorophyll maximum layer (ENVO:01000326); material: water (ENVO:00002006), including particulate matter (ENVO:01000060) such as... | depth 30 m
GCTCCGCGCGTCCTCGTCTGCACCTGGAACGACTGGAACGAGAGGACGGCCCTGGAACCACGTTGGAACGCACGCTTCGCCCGGGCCATGGCCCTCGGGGCGCCGATCCCCGAGGACGCGCGGCGCCGCTCGTTGGGTCCCTTGCTCGCGCTCCAGGAGCAGTGGTTGGGGCACCAGGATCCCGAGGCGCTCGAGGCTCCGCTGCGCGCCTATCTCGCCGCGCGGGCCGCGGGCCAAGCGGTTCCGTACGAATAGTCGCTCGTTCCCAGGACTTGGGGGCGGACGCAACGCTGCCGACTCCCTATCCTGCTGCGCTCGTTTCACCAGAGCGAACCCATCATGAGCGTCTCCTGCGGCATCGTCGGCCTCCCCAACGTCGGGAAGAGCACCCTGTTCAACGCCCTCACCGCCGCTGGCGCGGAGATGGGCAACTTCCCCTTCTGCACGATCGAGCCGAACGTGGCGATCGCCGAGGTTCCGGATCCGAACCTCGAGAAAATTCGTGGGCACATCGAGTCCCAGAAGATCATTCCCGCAGCGGTCACGATCGTGGACATCGCGGGTCTGATCGCCGGCGCGTCCAAGGGCGAAGGTCTCGGCAACAAGTTCCTCGCGAACATCCGCGAGACGGACGCGATCATGCACGTCGTGCGTTGCTTCGAGAACCCGAACGTCGTGCGCGAGGATCCCGTCGATCCGACCAAGGACATGGAGATCATCGACCTCGAGTTGATCTTCGCCGACCTCGAAACGGTGGGCAAAGCGATCGAGCGCGTGTCGAAGAAAGCGCGTTCGGGCGACAAGGACAGCCTCTTCCAGAAGGACGTCTTCGAGCGCGCCAAGGCGATGCTCGAGGATGGCCAACCGTTGCGTGCGGCGACCTGGAAGGCGGCCGAGGAAGCCGCGATCAAGCCGTTGTGCCTCTTGAGCGGGAAACGCGTTCTCTACGTCGCGAACGTCGCCGATGACGACCAGAAAGGGGAAGGCCCGTTGGCCCAACAGGTGGCCAAGGTCGCCGAAGCGACCGGCTCGCGCTGGCTCCCGATCTGCACGGACTTGGAGAGCGAGCTGCGCAACATGGACGAGGAGGATCGTGAGATGTTCATGGCGGACCTCGGCGTCGAGGAACTCGGCCTGGGCCGCTTGATCCGCGAGACGTACGAACTGCTCGGACTGCAGACGTTCTATACCGCGGGTCCCAAGGAGATTCGTGCCTGGACCGGACACCGCGGTTGGCCTGCGCCGAAAGCGGCGGGCGTCATTCACACCGACTTCGAGAAGGCGTTCATCCGCGCCGAGGTCTACACCGTCGCCGACCTGGACCAGCACGGTTCCGAGTCCGCCATCAAGGCCGCCGGCAAGATGCGCACCGAGGGACGCGACTACGTCCTCGGCGAGGGCGACGTCTGCCACTTCCTGATCGGGAAGTAGTTCGCGCGGATCGGGGCGCGTCGTGGACGCGGACGACCCCGTGACCCGAACCTCACGTCGTCACAGGCATGGTCTCGATCCTCGATCGGGGACCCCTCGGGCTGGACCCATTCCGGTAAGGCGACTGTAAACGAGCCCCGTTCCGAGGCACAAGGCCGGTCCTGGGCGGGTTGCGCGGCATGTCCGGGAACCCCTCCGACCGGGACGCCGTCCCAGGGGGATACTCGGTGGGGCCCGCACCCTGCTCCGCAACCCACGACCTTGCCCATGCTGCACCGCATCTCAGGCGCTGGACTCCTCTTCGTCGGAGCCCTCAGCGCCTTCTCCGCCGTCTCGAACGCACACGCAGGACAGGAGGACGGCAACCCGCGCGTCGTTCCTGCCCCGGTGTCGCTGCCGCAGCCGGAGGGCGTCGCGGCGAGCGATGTGCCGGACTTCGGCGAACGCTTGGGTGCCGACGCCTTTCGCAACTCGCGCGTGGAGTCGATGGACGTCGTGCGCGCGCGCGATGCGGCGCGGCCCCTGGTCGATCCGCCGAACCGACGCTTGCGCGGCAACCGCAGTGGGGAGTGGGTCGTTCCGACCGACGGGATCCCGGTGCACTCCGGGGACCGTGCCGCGATCAACGCGTGGGGCGATCGGTCCATGGCGCTCGGCTTCGGACGCACGGTCACGCTCGAGGGCCTCTGGGTCGCCGGCGCGGGAGGTGCAGGTTCGGAAGCACGCTCCGTCGTGGCGATCGGATACCGCGGCGAGGAATGCATCGGCGAAGCCGCGCTGTTCCATCCGCAACCCGGCGCCAGCCTCTGGTACGCCACGGACCTGGTGGGCATCGACCGCGTCGAGCTGCACGTTCGCGATGCCGGTTCCTCGGCCGCCTGGTACACGATCGACGACGTGACGTTCGCAGCGGGGTCCGAACGCACCATCGTGACCTTCGACGACATCGTCCCGCGCACGACCCTGTCCGGGTCGCAGTACGCGGGACTGACCTGGGAATCCGGCACGGGGTTCGAGGGACGCAGGCCGATGCGCATGACGCCCGCCGTGCCGATGCCCGTCTCGCCGGCTCCGACCTCGCCGTCACCCGTTCCCGCGCTGCCCCCGACCGCCGCGCCCAGCGTGAACGTCGCAGCGACGATGCCGACTCCGGTCGCGTCGCTCCTGGGTGGGGCTCCCGTGCCGCCGGACGCGCTGAACGAGATTCAGGCGCAGACGATGTTCAGTCAATCCGGCACGTCGGCGATCCCGCCCGACACCCACGGCGCGGTCGGCACGACGCACGTCGTGACCGTCGTGAACGAGAACATGATGGTGCACCTGAAGTCGAACGGGGCGGCGCTCTTCATCGGTTCGCTCGCCTCCTTCTTCAACCTGGGCGTCAGCGGGGTGGCCGGCGATCCGCGCGTGGTCTACGACCCTGATTCGGACCGGTTCCTGCTGTCCGCCACCGACTTCGACGACACGATCCACCTGGCCGTCTCGACGACCAGCAACCCCGCGGGCTCCTGGTTCAAGACCAGCCTCTTCGCGTCCCAAGGGACCGACAGCACCAAGTGGCCCGACTTTCCCTGCTTGGGCGTCGACCAGCGGGGCATCTACATCACGTCCGCGATGTTCCCGAACGCGGCGGGGAGCGTGACGATGTCGATCTGGGCGCTGGACAAGGCTCCGCTCGTCGCGGCGGTGCAGAGCCTCGGGACGGCGACGGTCTGGCGCGGTCAACCCTATGTGCGCGCGGTGCAGCCGGCGACGCATTGGGACGATGCGGGCGAGGCCTACCTGGTCAACACGTTCGGGTCGAATCAACTTCAGGTCCGGCGCATCGTCCCTCCGCTGACCGCGCCGTCGTTGATGTCGGCGGCGACGATCACGGTCGGCGTGCACAACGACGGACCCCTGGCGCCAGCCCTGGGGAGCACCACCCTTGTCGAGTCCGGGGACGACCGCCTTTGCGGCTCCGTGTACCGCGACGGAAGTTTGTGGACCGCGCACTCGACCAGTGTTGCGACACGCAACGCGATTCGCTGGTACGAACTCAACACGAGCCCCTTCACGGTGAACCAGAACGGCACCATCAGCGACACGTCGCTGCACTACTACTACCCCAGCATCGCGGTGAACGAGATGGGGGATGCGCTGGTCGGGTTCTCGGGTTCGAACGCGACGACCTTCTTGTCCGCGTACGTGGCGGCTCGGAAGTCGGGCGACGCCTCCGGTCAGATGTCGACGCCGACGATGTTCCAGGCCGGCGTCGATTCGTACACGAACCTGGACACGTTCGGCCGCAACCGTTGGGGCGACTACAGCGGAACGACCGCGGATCCGGTCGACGACTCGTTCTGGACGGCGCAGTCCTATGCCACGACGTCGAACTTCAACGGGGATCGCTGGAGCGTGCGCGTCAGCCATTGGGAGTACGCCGACACGTCCGTCCTGAACTACTGCGTGGGCGCTCCGAACTCGTTCGGTGCGGGCGCGGTGATGAGCACGGTGGGGAGCACCAGCGTCTCCGCGAACGACCTCACGCTGGTCTGTTCCGGCATGCCCCCCGGCGAGTTCATGCTGTTCTTCTACGGGGATCAGCAGGTCCAGACCCCCCTGAGCGATGGGTTCCTGTGCGTGAACGGCAACCTGTATCGGTTGCTGCCCGCGGTGTTGATCGATCTCTTCGGGGTGACGACCTGGAGCCTCGACGTGACGCTGCCGCCCGAACCGTCCGGCGCGATCACCCCGGGCTCGACCTGGAACTTCCAGGCCTGGTACCGGGACGCGGCGGCCCTGGGAGCCGGCTCGAACATGAGTGACGGCTTGCAGGTCACGTTCGGCTTCTAGGACGCCCTTTGCGTCCTGCGCGAGCCCGCGGTCCCCTTCGGATCGCGGGCTCGTTGCGTGGGCGCGTTTCCCTCGAAGCCGCCCCGGCGCGGCGGATCGCCCGCGTGGGCATCCGCTAGACTCCTGGCCCCATGCGCCTCGTTTCGCATTCGCTTCGGCTCGTTCTCCTGGCTTGCGCCGCCGCGATGGCGGCGTGCGAGAGCGATGCGCCGAAGCTCCTGGCCGCGTCGAGCTTGACCGAAGCCGCGCGATCCTGGGACGCGGACTGGAGGGCCCAGCACGGCGTCGGGATCATCCGCGTGCATGCGGCGTCCAGCGACCTGGTCCGGATGGTCGAAGCCGGCGCGGTGGGGGACGTCCTGGTCACGGCCGATGCCGAGCAGATGGATCGGCTCGAGGAGGCCGGGTGGATCCTGCCGGGCTCGCGGATCGATCTGGCGACGAACCGGCTGTGTCTGGTCACCCCGATGGATGCACACGTCACCGATCTCGATGGCGTCGCACACCTGCAGGCCTCGTCGGGACTCGTCGCGTTGGCGAACCCCGATGCGGTGCCCCTCGGGGTTTACTCCAGGTCCTGGCTCGAACACCTGGGCGTCTTCGCGTCGCTCCGGGAGCGCATCGTCCGAACCACGAATGCGCGCGGAACATTGGCCGCCGTCGAGTCCGGCCAAGTGGACTTCGGAGTCGTCTATGCGTCCGACGCCGACCGTTCGAAACGCGTCCGGACGCTTCGTGTTTCGAGCGAGGGCGAGCACGATCCGATCCGCTATCCGGCGGCCATCCTGACTGCGTCGTCGAACTCACAGCGCGCCAAGGAACTGCTCGCGTTGTTGGCCGGTGAGGCCGGTGGTCGCGGTCTCGCGCGGGCGGGTCTGGAGCCGCTGGTGGCTTCAGGAGTTTCGAACTCGGTCCGGGAGCCGCTCGACGGGGATGCGGGACCGGGACTCTGGTCCGCCCTCTGGATCAGCCTGTCCGTCGCTGCGGCAGCCGTGTTGCTGGACCTCGTGCCCGCCCTGATCCTGGCCTGGATCCTGGCGCGCAAGCGATTCTTCGGACGTGGGTGCATCGAGGCGCTGGCCACCCTGCCGTTGATCCTGCCGCCGACCGCGATCGGTTGGTTGCTCCTGCGGTCGCTATCGACCGACAGTCCGCTCGGCGGGCTCGAGTTGCTGCTGACGTGGCCCGGCGCGGTGCTGGCGGCCGCGGTCATGAGCTTCCCGTTGATCCTGCGCTCCGCGCGCACCGCGTTCGAGGAGATCGACCCGCGCATGGAGTCGATGGGCAGCACGCTGGGGCTCTCCCGTGCACGCGTGGGGTGGACGATCACGTTGCCGTTGGCGCGGCGGGGGATCCTGGCCGGACTGTTGCTCGGCTTCGGCCGTGCCCTCGGAGAGTTCGGTGCGACGATCCTGGTGGCCGGCAACATCCCCGGGCGAACGCAGACGTTGTCGCTCGCGATCTTCGACAGGTATCAGGAACAGCGCGACGCGGAAGCGCTGACGTTGGTCGGCGTGTCCGCATTGCTCGCTTTCGGTCTGGTGATGCTCGTCGAGCGGTTGAGCCGACCGGCGCACCGCGTGCGAGGACCGCGCGCATGAGCCCGACCGACGGATTCCTCATGCGCGGACGGCTGCAGCGCGACGCGTTCGCTCTGGACCTGGACATCCGCTCGTCGGGCCGCAGCCTCGGCATCTTCGGACCGTCGGGTGCCGGCAAGTCGACGTTGATCGAGGCCATCGCTGGATGGATCCCGTTCGACGGCGAGATCCGCGTCGGCGCGCACACCTTGGGTGGCTTGCGGCCCGAGGCGCGTGGCATCGGGTACGTCCCGCAAGACCTGCTGCTGTTCCCGCACCTCACCGTGCTCGAGAACCTGCGCGCGGGAGCACGCCGCAACCAGTCCGAAGGTGGGATCCCCGAGATCCTCGCCATCCTCGAGCTCGAGCGGCACGCCGATCGGTTGCCGCAGGAACTTTCCGGCGGCGAACGCCAACGCGTCTCCATCGGGCGCGCGCTCGCGTCCGGGCCGGACCTGTTGCTGCTCGACGAGCCACTCGGTTCGCTGGACCGCGCCCTGCGGCGTCGCGTTCTGCCGTACCTGTTGCGCGTGCGCGAACGCTTCGAGGTGCCGCTCGTCCTGGTCAGCCACGACCCCGCCGAGATGCACGCCCTGTGCGACGACGTCGTCGTGCTGGAGGCCGGTCGCGTCGTGCGCCAAGGTCCTCCGGCCGACGTGTTGTCGGGACCGGACCTGGTCGGCGCGGACTTCGAGAACGTCCTGTCGGGAACGATCGCATCCCTGGAACCCGGCATCGCGGTCGTGGGCTTGTCGGGTGGCGCGACGCTGCGCATCCCGGGCGAGGACGGCGAGTCCGAGGGCACGGGCTCGGCGCAGGTCGGCGAATCCGTGCTGGTGGGCCTGCGCGCCGAGGACATCCTGCTCGCCACCGGGGACGTCCCCGGATTGTCCGCCCGGAACGCCGAGCCCGCGACCGTCGTGTCGCTGACCAGCCGTGGGGGAGCCGTCCACGTGCTCCTGCGCGCGGGGAACCAGGACGGCCCGCTCGTCTGGTCCCGCGTGACGCCCGGAGCCGTCGAGGAACTGGGCCTGGCCCCGGGGACCGCGGTCCGCCTCGTCATCAAGACCCGCGCGGCGCTGCGCCTGGCCTGACCCGCAACGCGCGGATCGCAATCGGGCACCGCGCCACCTACCCTGGGGCGCATGCGACCGATGGATCTCGTCTGGGTGGGGCTGGGAGGCGCCACAGGAGCCGTGCTGCGCTTCCTGATGGGAGCAGCCGTCGTCAAGGCGATGGGCGGACCGGCCCACCTGGCCACCCTCTGCGTCAACGTGCTCGGTTGCCTGGGCCTCGGCGCGTTGCTGGGCTGGAGCGGCATCCACGAGCCCCCGGGTCCGACCGCCCGCGCTTTCCTGGTCGTGGGTGTGCTCGGTTCGTTCACGACCTTCAGCACGTTCAGCTGGGAAGCGCACGACTTGTGGCGCGCAGGCTCCCCACTCGGGGCGTTCGGATACGCTCTGGCGAGCTTGGTCCTGGGGCTCGGCGCCGTTTGGGTCGGCGCGTCCTGGGTCCGAGGCTGAACCGCTGGAATCGCCTCGGTCGAGCTCCGTAGGGCTCCCCGAAAGTCTTCGGTTTGCAAGGGGCGAACGCTGCCCCGTGAAACCGGAGGACGCGGTATCCCAGTACTACTCCTGCCGCCGCCCCGCTCCCCATCCATGGACCTCCAACCGGGTCCTGGAGGACTCCATGCACCCTGCGCTGCTCCTCGTCTCCGTCCTCTCCCTTCCCGCTTCGTCTCCGCCGGTCCCTGCGACGCCGGTGTCCTTCGAAAATCTCCTCGAACCTCGAGACGATGCCGAGGACGCCTGGCGCTTCATCGCGGGTCTCGCCGAACGCGACCTGCACGACCAGGTCGTGCGCGAGGCGAAGTCGTTCTTGCAGGATCACGGCGGGCACGATCGGGCGCCGGACGTGCGCTACCGACTGGCGGATGCGCTGTTCGAGCTGGACCGGTTGGACGAGGCCCGACCCCATTTCGAGCGCTTGGCCGGGCGGGACGGCTTCTCCTTGCGCGGCGAGGCACGGTTCCGGTTGGGCCAGTGCGAACTCGAGCGCGGGGAGCTGCAGGCGGCGGCCGCAGCGCTCCAGGTCGTGTCCCAGGCGGGCCCCGACTACCTGAAGGACCCGGCCACGTTCCTGTGGGGCGAGGCCCTGTTCCGCGCCCAGGACTTCGCCCAGGCCCGTGAGCGGTTCGCTGCTGTCGATGCCAAGGGCGAACGTGCCGCGGACGCCTTGCACGGACAGGCGTGGTGCGCCTTCCGACTGGACGACACCGAGGGCGTGATCGCGCTCGTCGGTCGCTTCGATCAACGTTTCGCGGGCGATGCGAGGCGCGGCGAGTTGGCCTACCTCGTCGGCGAAGCTCACTTGGCGGCAGGTCGTCCTGGACCGGCGCGGCAAGCGTTCGCGAAGGTCCCGGACGGACCCCACAAACTGGCCGCGTTGCGCGGTGCTGCCTTCGCCGCGGCGGACGAGGGCGATCGGCGCGCGGCGATCCAAGGCTTCACGGCGGTCCTGGAACAGGATCCGAAGGGTCCGCACGCGCGTGAGGCCGCGCTGCATCGTGGCATCCATGTGCTCGAACTCGACGGGGCCGAGGCGGCCCTCGACGCCTGGAAGCAGCACGACCCCGGCGACGACGCCGAGGCGCTGTACTGGTTCGCACGCGCCGAACTGGGTGCTGGCAACCTCGACCAGGCGGAACGACACTTGAAGCGGGCGTTGAGCCTGAACGGATCGACGGACGAATTGCGTGCGCGCCTGCAGCAGGTGCGCGGCGATGTGGTCGCGGCCAACGGCAACCTGCTCGAAGCGGCCCAGGCCTGGCGCGCCTCCGGAACCGACTGGGGGCTCCAAGCGGCCGCGGCGGCCTTGCTCACCGCCGGCGATCACGAAGGCGCCATTCAAGTGGCGCGCGAACTCCTCGATCGAGAGGCGGGCGAGTTCCACGACGAGGCCGCGTTGGTGCTGGGGGAAGCGCAGTTCGCGACACAGGATTGGAAGCAGGCTGCGGAGACGTTCGTGGCGATCGCCAAGTCCGACCCCGACACGCCGGACCGCGCTCGCGCGACCTTGCGTCTGGGATGGTGCGCCTTCATGACCGGCGATGCAGCCAGCGCACGGACGTACTTCGTCGATGCGGCCAAGAACCGCGGCGAGCACGAAGGCCGCTCCGAGGCGCGTTTCATGGCGGCGCGTTGTGCCGAGGAGTTGGGCGACGGTCAGGCCGCACGCACGGAGTTCGCCGACTACCTGGCGAAGGATGCCGAGGGCGAGCACGCTGCCGAAGCCGGACTGCGCGGCGGACGACTGATCCCTGGAGAGGCGGGCGAGCAGCGCCTGGCCTGGGTGCGGTCGACCTACCCCGATTCTCCGTTCGCGCCGCGCGCCGTGTTCGAACTGGCCGAGCGGTTGTCGGCTCGCCAACAGGTCGATGCAGCGATCGCCCGCTACGAAGAATTGCTCGAGGCCTATCCGAACGACGTGTTGGCGCCGCACGCGAGCTACGGCCTGGGCTGGATCCTCTGGTCCAGCGGGCAGGCTGGTCCGGCAGCGACCGCGCTGTGGCGCACGGTCGATGGCTCCGACGAGACCCTCGTCACCGCAGCGCTCGAACTGCTCGTCTGGGCCGAACGCAAGAACGGCAACGCGAGCCAAGCGCGCAAGGCGTGCTTGGCCTTTGCCGCGCGAACGAACGATCACGGGCGACGCATGGGCACCGCGAAGGAGGCCTCGCTGGCGCTCATCGAGAACGGGGAACCGGGCGAGGCCTTGGGTCTCTGGGTCGAGCTGCGCGGTTCGAGCGGTTCCCACGCCGAGTCGGCTGCGATCGACGTTGAACGCGCGCACTTGATCCTGGCCGCAGGCCGGTTGGACGACTGCCAGACGATTCTGGATCGACTGCGCCGTGCGGACGAGGACGTCGCAGGCTTGGGCGAGGCCTACCTGTTCCTGGGCGAGGCGCGCTTCGAAGCGGGCGACACGAAGGGTGCGACGCACGCCTACGACCTGGCGATCCTCGAAGGCGGCGCGCCCGAGGTCCTGCAGCGTGCGCTCTACAAGGGCGGCTTCGCGTGGTTGCGCCTGGACGACGCCGACAAGGCCGTCGCGCGCTTCGCTGCGCTCGTCGAACAGCACCCCACGTGTACGTTCGTCGGCGAGTCGCTGTTCCTGATGGGCGAAGCGCACTTCCGCGCGGGACGTTTCGCCGAGGCGGAGAGCGCCTTGCGACGGGTCGTCGAGAATCACAAGCGCCACGACGTTCGTCCGAAAGCGCTCTTCCGCTTGGGCATCGCCTGCGGCGAACAGGGCAAGTGGGCCGAGTCCGCGCCCGTGTTGAACGAGCTGCTGCAACGCCATTCCGACTTCGAAGCAGCGCTCGAAGCCGAGCTGTGGCGTGGGCGCGCTCTGATGCACACCGATAAATCGCGCGCCGCACGGGCCGCGTTCGAACGCGTAGCCAAGGGAGACGCCGGAATCCTGTCCGCGCGCGCGCGCATCGGGCTGGGGCAGTTGGCCGAAGCCGCGAACGAAGCCGAGGACGCCTTGGCGGAATACCTGAAGGTCGCCGTGCTCTACGCGCATGCCGAGGAAGTTGCGGAAGCGCTCTACCGTGCGGGCGACGTGCTGGCCGGACTCGGTCAGGACGACAAGGCCGCGGCGCGCTTCGAAGAGGCCTCGCAGAAACATCCCGACACCGTCTTCGGACGTCGCGCCAAGAGCCGTCTCGGCCAGGGCGGCGGCCTCGTACCCCCGAACCAACGATGATGCTCACTCTCCTGTTCGATCCCATGCTGTCCACGCTCGTCGAGGCGCCCGCCGCGGATCCCGCGGCCACGGCCCAGGGCGAAGCGGGTCTCGAGTCCCTGTTCGAGCTGCTGGTGAACGGCGGTCCGATGATGATTCCGATCGCGATCTGCTCCATCATCACGGTCGGCTTCACGGTCGAGCGCTGGATGCGCATGCGTCCCGCGTTCCTCGGTCCGCGGCGTTTCGGGGATCAGGTCGTGTCGAGCGTTCGTGACGGCGACGTCGATGGCGCGCTGGCTCTGTGCTCGAAGTCACGCTCACCGTTGTCGCGCATCCTCAGTGCAGGCTTGAAGCGCGTGGATTGGCCGTTCCTCGAGCGCGAGAAGGTCGTCGAGGACATCGCGGCCGGCGAGATGCTGCAGTTGGGCGCGAAGTTGCGTCCGCTGTTCCTCGTGTTCCTGATCGCGCCCCTCCTGGGCTTGCTCGGGACCGTCTGGGGCATGATCGAAGCATTCTCGTCGCTCGCGGCGAAGGGTGCCCAGGACAACGCCGAGGTCATCGCTGCGGGCATCTATCAGGCGCTTTCGACGACCGCAGCGGGCCTGGCGGTCGCGATCCCCAGCGTCGTCGCCTACTACTGGCTGCGCGGACGCGTCGAGGCGTTCGGCATCCGGACCGAGGGCATCTACCGCGACCTCGAAGAAGCGTCGCGCGGAGCCCGAGCCTGATGCGCGCCCGTGCCAAGGACACGTTCGAGGATGCGACGCTGAACCTGGCGCCGATGATCGACGTCGTGTTCCTGCTGCTCGTGTTCTTCATGGTCGCGACGACCTTCGCGAGCACCGAGGAGGAGATTCCGCTCGACCTGCCGTCCGCGGAGACCGGTGAGGTCGCCGCCGAGGACGAGGAGGAGATCATCATCTCGCTCGACCAGGACGGGGGCATCACGATGGGCGGCCGCAGCTATACCGAGGACACGTTGATCGACGCGCTCGAGAGCGCTGCGGCGACGAACCCGGACGTGCCTGTGACGATCCGCGGAGATCGCGATGCGGTCCTCGCCGGCGTCGTCGGGATCATGGACGTCTGTCGCACCGTCGGCCTGACGGACCTGGGCATCGCCACCGAGGATCACTAGACCGTCATGGCCGTCCGCCACCTCGGCAAGAACGTCGTCATCGTCGGCGCCCTCGTGGCGGTCGGCTTCCTGGTCGCGTGGCTGCGCTTCCGGCCGCACCTGACCAGCGAGTCGCAGTGGACCGACGGCGTGCGCGAGTACGCGGTGCAGGAGACGGACGGTTCCGTGCGCTATGCAGTTTGGGAATCTCCCGTGCCGTTCGCAGACGAACTGGGTGGCGACGAAGGACTCGGACGGCCCGCGCTCTCGCCCGACGGCCGCTGGATCGTGTTCCCGGTCGGCGTGCCAGGCGAAGGCACCGACCTTTGGATTGCGGACGTCATCGGCGGCGAGCCGGTCGACCCCAGGCCGTTGACCGCGGTCAATTCGGTGGGGGACGACCTCGCGCCGGCGTTCGGACCCGACGGTCTGTGGTTCGCTTCGGACCGGCCGGGAGGCCTTGGACGCTTCGACCTGTACCGCGCACCGCTGCTGCGCGATGGCATCGGATCCGCCGCACACGTCCCCGAACTGTCCAGCAAGAGCGACGACCTGGACCCCGCGCCCTCGCCTACGGGCGGCGCCGTGGCGTTCGTGTCGAACCGCGGCGTGACGCGCGGGCTGGACCTGTTCCTGGCGCGACCGGGCGACGGCAATGCATTCGTGATCGAGCCGATCGTGCGCTTGAACAGCGCGGGCGACGAGCGCGAGCCCGCGTTCGCCGCCGACGGTCGCACGTTGTTCCTGGCCTCGGACCGCGAAGGCGGCCAGGGCGGTTTCGACCTGTATCGTTCGTCGTACGGCAGCGAGGGCTGGGTGAATCCGAGTCCGCTCGCCGGCGTCAACGGCCCTGGTGACGAGCGCGGACCCGCGCCGTCCGCCGATGGCTTCACGCTGCTGTTCGGAGGTTCGCAACCGAGCCTGCGACCGGCCGAAGACACCACGGACGAGGTCGCGGCCGCGCAACTGTGGCGCGCCCGCTCCGTCGAACTGTTCCGCGAACCGGGGCGGCCCGTCGGCTGGCTCGAGCTGTCCTTGCTGTCGATCCTGATCCTTCTGGCCTTGCTCGCATGGCTCGCGAAGCGTTGGGAGAACCTGGACGTTCTGTACAAGTGCTTGCTCGTGTCGTTCATCGCGCACGTGCTGCTCATGATGTGGTTCCAGGAGGTCTATCCCGAGCGCGAGCTGTACGCGTCCGGCGAACCCGGTGGAGGCCGCCGCATGCGCTTGCGCCTGGACGCCGACCCGAACGGTCGCAACGCGGCGCGCTCCGAGATGGGGGGCGCGATCGAAGTGGCCCGCGCCGAGGCCAGCGGAGCACCCAGTCGT
>TARA_R110002126_G_scaffold4637_13_pt1 | contig 13039 bp, 7 predicted proteins | sample TARA_R110002126 | Tara Oceans TARA_R110002126 (sample SAMEA4397536) | marine metagenome | biome: Polar Biome; feature: [DCM] deep chlorophyll maximum layer (ENVO:01000326); material: water (ENVO:00002006), including particulate matter (ENVO:01000060) such as... | depth 30 m
ATTTACATCATCAAACGAGGCTGGTTTTCCATTTAGTTGGTAGCTAGGAGGATTAATAAACGATGATCCAACTGTCAAGGGAGCTGTAGCTGTTCCTGCCACACCTTCAAAGCCTATTTCTGCAACATCCAATTCCTGGCCAGTAAGTAACCTACCAGTTGCTTCACCAATAGACCCTCCAACGCCTTCAATAGCTACACCTTTAGCTCCTGCTCCAATTCTTTTTCCTATCGTCTTAGCTGCTTTTAATGAAGATGATGTTGCTTTACCTGCTATACCCCCGGTTAATCCATCAATAGCACCAATAGCTATTCCTCGTCCTAATGATTTTCTTCTTATTCTACCCATTGCCTCTGGGTTATTTAATATTTTAGTGACTCCATCTTTATCAAAAGCTAAACCTGCTTTTTCTACCTCACCTTGTAAGAAATCTGTAAATGACATAGCTGTTTCCAGTGTAGCTCCTGCTGCTCCAATAGCACCACCAATTGTACCAAACACCGGCACAGTACTACCTACTACCGCTCCAAGAGCCGCTGCTTTTCCTGAAGATTCATTAAACATAGCTGATGCTGATGAAACAAATAGTTGTGGTATTACTTGCCCTCTTGTAGCGGCTAATCCTTTTATGAACCCCCAAGTACCAGAGCCAGCATCTTCATATATTTTTTGAAATTGCCTCATCTCATCCGATGGACCGAATTGATTCATTTTATTTACTTCCGATAAATATAATTGTATTTGTTCTGGGGTTGCGTCTTTTCCATCATACATTAATCCTAGAGCATCGTCCACCGTAGCTCCTTGACCTTGACCTTGTGCACCTGCCCTATAAATATCTCCTAAAAAATCGGTTGCAAAGTTCTTGCCAAATTTTCTTTCAATGAGAGTGTCTTTTTCGAAAGATCCCGAAGTACCAGGTACTGGTGTTGGACCTGTAGCTGATTCCACAACTTCCATTTGAGAAGTGCCATCTCCAGTGCCGTTTGAATTTTTTTTTTTTACTTTCCCAGACTCAAGAAATGTATTAAATTTATCTTGACCATATTGAGATATTAACTCGTTCTCTGTGAGTTCTTTGCCGTTAGGAGTAATATAAACCTCTTGTTGGTCAGTAACTAAAGTAATTTTGCCTTCATTAAGAAATTGAGCAAATTTTTCAGCACCATATTGACTTATTAATTCAGACTCTGATAGTGTATTCCCGTTAGGTGTTTTGTACTTATTCATGTTATTTAATTAAAGCCCGTTTTCATCTGCCTCTGACTTAGATTCTTTAATAACTCCATTTATTTTTTTAACTAATTGAGCATTGGTTAAATTAAACACATCACCAATTTCATATTCATTTCCTTCGTACCTTATTACAGCTGTAGATATTGGGTCACCATTTCTTTTTGTCGGATCTGTAATGTCATATTTAGATTCATCGCTTACTTGAATCTCGTACCCTTCTGGTAAACCTGCTCCTATAACATCTGTATATTCTTCAACCACTTCTTTTGAAAGTTGTTTATCGCTTAGTGTAGCGTAACTCGCTGGGGGGTCCGACCTTGTTACTCCTTCAATATTACTCATTTTTGGAATTAAACTTAATCGTGTAGTTAAATCTACAGCTTTAGCGCTTTTACCTCTACCAGACACCTGTATATTACTTATATCAAAATCTTCAATCTCTCCAATATTCACTATATCAGCTAATTTAATATTTGTTTTTAATTTACTAAAAAAATCTTCAATTTGTGTATTATTGTATTTATCAGTTGCTAACATTAATTCTTTAGCTATATCGTTCCCTGATTTTCTAATAGGTTTCTTTTGTTTATCTAAAACAAGATTTCCTTTTGCATCAAGTTCATATAAGTTAATCGGTTGTACTTTTCTATCGACACCTCTTAAATTAAATGTTACTTTAGCGTCTCTAGCATCCTTTAAATTTACAGGTATACCTGTTTGATTAATAAATTCTACATCATCAGCAACTATACTAGTAATACCTAAGTTTTCATTATTAAATACAGTAGTTTGCGAATCTTTATCCCCACCCAATGCCTTCATTAAAATAGTAGCATCTGCGTTAATTGCCTCCTTTTCAACTTTCTCAGCTGCCTTTGCATTTATCTTTACTTTAGTTTCATATGTAGGGTCAATACGTTTTTTAACATTGTCCATTTGAACGTCAATTCTTTCTTGTAAAATTTCTTTTGCTCTTTTATAATAAACGCTATCAGGTCCTACTTTATCTGGATTTGGAATATAAATATTTTTATCATTTACAATTAATAATTTTTGTAATTCTTCTTTAGGGAACTTATCGTCTGATGCTAATAAATCTAATATGTTTCTTTGATTTTCAAGTTGACTACCTATAAAACTATTTGTTGATTTTTTATACGCATCGGTATTGGTTACGTCTTCAACAGATTGATTGCTTTCTAACACCACACTTTTACCAATGGATTCAGCAAAAGCTTGAGTTTCAGCGGTAGGGTCATATTTTAACGTGTTATCAATACCCCTATTCTTAGCGTTATGTACACTAACATAATTACCTGTACTTGTGTCTTTTATAGCTAGCCTTCCTGTAATAGGGTTTATCTCTAAAGAACCCTTTGATGGGTCTAAAAAATTTTCGTATTGCTCAAAACTATATTGACTTACAAAACTTAAATCCCCTGCGCTAGCGTTTTTAAAAACCTTTGCATAGTCATCTTGATAAGTTTTTGTCATAGTAGAAAAAGACTTCCAATCATCTGTTAGATTTTGACTTCCTCTACTGTAGTCACTAGGTTTTATTTTATTTTGCTTAAGAAGTTTGTTTTGCATTAACATATAATCAATTGAGTTTTGACTAGCAATCATTACTCTTTCGTTTGCAGTAGTATCTTTTCCAGTGGGAATATCACTAAGGTTAGATATAGTTTTATCAGTTTGATCTTGAAGGCTTGATTTTAAATCTACTCTTCTTTTCTTTTCTGTAGCTAGTCTGTCGGTTACAGTTTTAGTTATAGCCCCCCAATCAACAGTAGCTTCTTTATCTCTTGCTTTGTAACCGTAATAACTCATGTTATTTATTTCTTAAGTTTTTCTTAAAAGCTCTATAATCTTTTCTAGTTCCTCCAAAACTCCCAAACTCACCATCATTTATTTTTTGTAAATCAAGCAATCCTTGGTCTGTCTCTAAATCCAATCCTTTAACAGCTTCCATTTTTAGGTTTTCAGCATCTCCTTGAAATTGATCAAAAGTTTTATAATCAGGATTTTCTCTAAGAGCAAATAAATCCGACCCTTCATATATACCTGCGAGAGTGCCACCTATTTGTTGGGCAGCAGAGGCCGTTGCTCTTCCTCTTCTATTTGCCGCATCGGCTGCAGCCATTTGTGCTCCCGTTCCTTCTGCTGTATCCAGAGCTACCAATGTGTCTCTAATCTTGTTTTCTTCAACAGCAATTGCCTTTTCTCTGCTTATTAAAGCTTCTGCAAGTACATCAGTTTGTTTAGATACTCCTGCTACTCCTGCAGCAGTTACTTTTCCTATACCTCCTAATAAACTTCTTGAATCAGCTTCTTGAAGAGCAGTCACTCCTTGTTTGTTTAGTACTGCATTTTCTCTGAAACCTCTGTCGTAAGCAGGTAAGCCAATGCCAACTCCTTCAAGCGCATTTTCTTGTGCTTTAAATTTAGCCTCTGCAATAGCTTTCTGTGCTTCCGCTGCAGCTCTTTTTTCTTCTGCTCTAGCCTTTATAGACTGACCAATGCTCATTCCTGCGCCTAATAAGCCTAAGCCTGCACTTATTGGATCAATTGCCATACTATTTTATTTTTTAATATTAAACAAATATACGAATTCTAGGGATAGCTTTTAAAAATACTAGAGCCTACAGCAAATAATTCAACTGGCGAAGTACTGGTGTTTTCAAGTTTAACCTCCATACTGTACCCTAACATCCCATGAGATTCAGCTACAGGGTTTTTTAAATATAATATATAATCCCCATCATTTGGGACTACTGACGATGCTCCACTTGCGTCTACTGTAATAACTTTTCCAGACACTGCGGTAATTGGCCCTACTATTGTGGGTGTATTACCTGCAAATACTGTATCTCCTACACTGATTAATCCTCCAAAATCAAATGCAAATGTAAGGGTTACTGCTGTAGTTACAAATCCATCTACAGTTGTCACTTGACCAATTCCACTTGCTGACCTCAAATTAAAGTTTTGTGGGTCTGTTGAATTACTTCTTATAAAAGCAAACCAATCACCTTCTTTTTCTTTAAAGTATGAAGACTGTATAGTACCAGAAAATTTCTGTGTTCCACTATTGTTAGTGCTTAAATCAGTTGTTACTGTTGCTTTCCAAGCGGCATCAGACTCTAGTGTTAATGTTTTCCAAACTTTAGCCTCTAAAGGCTTCATGTTAAATACGGTAGTTATTGTTGAACCTTCTGTTGCTTGAGCTCCATAAAAATTATTTCTTAAAGAGTTTGTATTGTGTCTCCATAAATTTCCTCCTTTAAAGGAATAAAAATAACTATTCATTCCAATCATGTACTCAGGAAGATAAGAATAAAATGAAGGCCATCCTTCAGCTGATTCACTATATGTTACTGTTATTGCCATAATTATGGGGAGCTTGTTGATGTTATTTGTCCATTAGAATCTAATGTTACAGTATTTGTTCCAGGTGAACCTCCATGATAAAACGTATACCCAACTCCCGCAGGTTGTGTAACACTTCCATTTGGAAGATCATCTGTATAAGCCGTAGCTCCAATAGTGTTAGAAAAAATTGTATTTGTTGAGTATAAATCTGACCTATACACAACCGCTATATTTGTACCTCCTGGGTTTGTCGCGGTTATTACAGCGTAGGAAGGTCCGCCTCCAGAACAAGTTGCCACAGTAGTGACTACACCGTTAGCCACTAATATAGCAGTACCATTATTTAATCTATAATACCCATTAGCCAATGTATTCGCTCCATTTATATCAGAAAAAACCCAATTATTTACAACTGGTAAAATATTAGTTCCTAATCTGTTTTTTGCATAGTAATAAGTTTGGTCTTGTGTTGCTCCGCAGGCATCCGATAAAACTGCTTCAACGGTACTACATGTAAAAGAAGGTAAACTTACTGGACAAGCAACTTCAATATTGAATGCTGTTCCACTACAAGGTCCTATAAAATTAGCTTCTAATGTAGAAGGTGTAGCTGTTGTTTTAGGTATTACCATTGTGGAATAACCTGGGCTAGAAGCCGTCAAATTACTTTGAGATGAAACAGGAGTTAAAACTACTTGCGGTGTGCTAGGATTAGGGAATGAACTTCCTGTATATGTTGATGTGTTTAAGTTGTAAGTAGTAGAACCAATGCCACAATCATTACCCACAGTTCCAATATAAGTTGCTTGTCCTATTTTATAAGCCTCTCCAGATGCCATTATATCAGCAGATAAGCTTAATTGAGTAGAGCTGTCAATTGCAGTAACGAAAGCGCTTACACTGTCTGTCACACATGTAATTCTATCCCCAACAGCAACTAAAGATATTGATGAAGTAAAGTCAGCCGAAGAATCTATTAATTTATTTACTACAGTAGAAGTTGCAGTTCCTCCAAAAGGAGTTGGAGCTGCTAAATATCCATTAGTTGGTGAGCTTAATTTATTGTAAATTTCATTATTAAATAAAACCACAATACCATCTGGTATTCCAAATGGTTCAAAATAAATTATTATAGCTCCTACATCCGATGCAGTACTTCCCATATCTACAGACAAAGTATAATATCCTTGACTACCACTAGCGGATATATTACTACCACAAGCTACTCCACATTGGCAATTTGAAGCCAATCCTAGTAAACCACTGGTTTGTTGTCTATATATAGTGGTGCTTTCTGAGGGAGCTTGATACCATCCATCTGGAGCTTTTGTACTTAAAGAAGAGTCAGACCATACCGCTGTAGCGTTAGAAAAAAGTGTTGTATCTAAGTAATATGTAGTGTCTGTTAATGCCATATTTTTAACAAGTTAATAAATTAATTACCCTTCCTGTTCCGTCAACAAAAATTACTGATGTAGAACTTAATGAGTAGTATCCTCCTGGTAAAACGCTAGTTCCTAAGTTGTCTGAATATACAAAATTATTTACAATTGGAGTAGCTCCCGATCCATTTAAGTAATAGGTTTCTGTTTGCCCTAAGCCACAAGCTCCAGATCTAGTTGTTGAAAGTACTGATGAATTATAACTTGAATAAGTACATCCCGTACAACAAACCTCCACCTCACTGACATCACTATAACATAAAGGAATAGCTGAACCACATGCATTACACGTTTCTGATGTTTGAAGCAATCCTCCTACTTGTTCCCTAACTTGATTAACTGCTTGATAAAATTCATTAGTTGCTTTAGTGGATAAAGCTGAGTCTGTAAAAATAGCGGTCGCAGTTTGAAATGCATCAGTATCTATAAAATATGTATTACTAGGACCTGAGCAACATGCTATATCTTTTGATGTCCCATGTCGTAACGATACAGACGTAGGCTCTTTATAATCCCATATTAAATATAAATAAGGTAAGTTAGTGACATTTTGATAAGTAAACGACACTTCATATAATCCTGTACTTGGATTAACTATCGGAACTACTGTTGTAGCAATAGCATCTAGTGTATTATAATCTGTACTCGCATAAAGCACATTAGAAATGTGATATTTAAATTTATCTACATTAACATCAAACACAATTGTATCAAAACCTATTTTGTTAGATTGCATATAAAAAGTTGCACCTGAAATAGGAAATAACCCGACCGAAGCTTGTCCTGAAATTACACTATATAAAGAAACTTGTGATGAGCCAAAGCTCATTAATTCACTAGACACAGGACTAGTGCTTGTCGAATCTTTCCAGTAAAATTGATTATGAATAAACTTTCCATTATCAGATGGACTTCCTGCTCCAAACTGTATAATAGTTAATGGGTTGGTGGCTGGACACGATGGTGTAATATCGTAAGATACTGTACCTACTGGAGTTACTGTAACTAAAGCTGATTTAGGTAAAGTTAAATTTTTAGTAAATGTTTCTGTTCCTGTGCCTGTAACTGTACTATTTATAACATCTGAACCATTCCAATTTACTTTTAAATTAGCCGTTCCGCTTCCAATATTGTATATTATTGTAATTAAGCCTTGTGCTTCATTAAAGTTTACTGTATAAGTAGCAGGGATGGAGATGTTTTGTTTTGATAATGTGACCCCACAATTAAATTCTACCAATGGTTGTGGATTATTAACTGAAGTAGACGACAACACATACTCATTCATATAAGGATCAAATCCACCTAGTTTTTGAGTTTTAAAATTATCAATAAATAAATCCCTAAAATAAGACCTCATTCCTACTTGAGAAATTACACTAAGTTGCTCTTTAATTCCAGTCCCTTTTAATTGAATAACTGCGCCTCTCTTTGCGTCAGTAAAAAATTTATCTAAACCATAAGACGTATAACTTTCTGGGTTTAAACTTATACCGTAATCATCGGTTCTAGCTATCTGTTGTCCTAAAACTAAAGGTGAGGATGTAATAGCGCCACCAGCGGCAGCCGTTGATAACAAATCTTTGTCAGTTAATACATAAGATATTTTATCTTCTTGTAAACAAAGTATATCTGTTTCTCTTCCGTCTAAAATCTGTATTTCTCCAAAAGCAACTTCTAAATCTTTAAAGTTAGTTAACCCTAAATTAAATACATTTAATTTATTTATATTAGTTTCTTGATTAAAAACCTCACTATAAGTTAGCCCTGCAAATCTATCCGCTTCTTTAAAGTCTACTTGAGATACAGATGTAACTCTTTGCCCTAATGTAAATGATTGACCTACTAATGAATCCTCTACCTTAAAACTTTCAACTCCATTTCCAAATGCAAAACAATCAAATGAGCCTAATTTTACTATACCCTCTAAAGTAGCTGTTTGCCCTTGGTCACCCACCGAACTACCCGAATCATGGTATTGAATGCCTGCGTCTGTTGAAATGTTATATTTTTGATCGTCTTCATAATATATATCATTATCTATATCGATAGGAATAGTTTCAAACACAACTATTCTGTTAGCAAATTGAACATTAAGCCTAGCGCTTATGTAAGATCTTTTTCCGTTAGCACCTTGTATTCCACTTACTAAAGCTAAATACAGTCTGTTGCTTGAGCTTGGTGGGTTACCATCTGTAGTATAAAATTGATATTGGTTTACACCTTGAATATTAGGTATGGGATTTATACTTGTTCCTACTACTAAAGTATTTGTGTACACATTAGTAGCGTTTGAAGTACCTGATGAAATTCCAGTTGAAAAATCTATTTGCATTCCATTAACAAAGTGCCATAAACTATCATAGTTTTGATTGGACACAAAAGTTTGCTCGTAATTATATATAGCTGATCCAGAGGCTGTTTCTCTCCTATGAAATTCAAAATCAAAGCTCACTATAGTGTTTTGAGTTATAGCTATATTTGTGTAAGTATTTGTACTCCCATCAGTAGTTGTTTCGAAACAAGGTACACTTAATCTTGGGTAAACTCCATTCGTCCCTCTAGCAGTTATATTGCCAGAGTCAAATCCTACCGTATCATCATCCGTGTCAACACTAAAATTAGTTGGCCTTAATTCCATATAGAAACCCGCTAATTCTTTTATAAAAGGATTAATTCCAGCACTTGCGGACGGAGTTAAAAAGTTAGGCGCTTGTGTTCCTGTGCTTAAAACTTCATTTGTAGTGTAACTAGGCGGTGTCCCTGTAGCATCTATTTTTATTCTTAAAATATCTCCGGGCTGAACTTTAGTTTGATTTTGCCCCTCTAACCTAAAGAATACACTATTGTTGGTTAGGTCTTGGTAATAAAAATTACTGTAAATAGTTTCATAAGGCCCTTCAGCTCTTTTGACTACAAACTTATAATAACTAGCCCAAAAAGGAGGTCTTTGTCCTATAGGAATACTTACTGTTATTTGATTTTTTGTTTCTGAAAAACTTGCAGGAACAAATATAGTATTGTTTGGTGAGACTAAAGCTGTAGAGCTTCTAAGATATTCATCCATATAAACAATACCAACCTCGTAATTCCTATTACTGTGTAGACTTTTAGTGTTACTGTTAGTTAAAAAAGTTACATTATTTGCGTTAATTTCATAGTACTCGTATAGGTTAGCCGACACTCCTCCAGCTGCATCAATATCCTCAAACAACATTGCTGGTATTTGAAGGTTAAACGAAGTTGCGCTAGTGCTTTCTACAGAAACTATAAATCCCTGATCAGTTCCAGTTATACCACTTTGTTTTTTTGACCAAGTAATATTAGGCGTTGTGTCAGACCTATTAGCATCAACTGCACAATTAAAAGAATCAGTTAGTGAAGTTCCAGATGCGCAATTAGCAACAGATTGGAAATAATCAATACTTGTTCCTATAGTGGATTGAAAAGAAACTGAGTTTACCATTTGACTAACACTTCCAAAATCTTGAGGTAAAGAGTAATTTGTTAATATTTCAGTAGAGGCTTGTTTCCCAATAGTCCCTGTACCTATTCCTCCAGTAAATTGTTTGTGTATAAATTGAATAGAAATTGTTAGTAGCGCCCCTTGTTTTAATTTATCTGCAACAGGGGTTAAGTCTATTGACAAGTTTGTGTTAGGAACTGTTACAGCTGTGGTGGGGTCTATAGTGTAAAGAATACCATTAGTTAAAGTGGTATTAATAGTAGTTGAATTAACACTTTCACTTAATAAAGAAGTTGTGTAGGTGAGTAAACAATTAGCTCCTGTATTATCTACTAAATTAAATCCATCTGTATAGTTACCAAATATAAGTCTATTACCCATTATAGTTAGGGCTTTAGCTTTAGTTGGGACATTGTCAAATAACCTTAAGAGTTCACTTTCAGTTAGTGTTGTGTATATTTTACTATTACTAAAAACTTGTGTTTGAGTTGCATTATCTGGCCAACCTAAATCTGTTTTATCAAATTGTTCTATAACATTTAAAATATTATCGCTAGAAAATTTAAAACATAAATCTACCCCTATTACATTAGATGTTCCAGTATTAAAACTCACCTCTACAGCATTGTAGATATTTAACATCCCTGTGTTTAAATTAGTAGCAGCATCTAAACTAAAATTACCTGGTACAAAGGCTATATCAGTGAATTGAGATAAAGCACTGTACTCATTGTCTTTGTATTTATACCTGTATGCAAATGAAATCATTCTACTTTCCATGTAGTTAGCTTCGGTCGCTTGGGTGATTAATTTTAGACCGGGGGCTGAAGAAGGAGGTTTTACAATTAGGTTTATATCTTCATCTGTAATAGCACTATTAGGATAGTTTCTAGTAACGTTTATTTTTCTTGGAGGATTTAAATCATCTGTCCATAAAAGTAAATTCCCAATCTTACTTACTCCTGTTATTAAATATGACGAATCAAATTTTAATATATCAGAGCCAGCTAGTTTATCGCATATTACATGGTAAGTAATTAAAGTGGAGGATGTGTTGAACGATACTACCATATCCGCAGAAACAGAAGTTACAAACCAGTAAATTGTTTCTTTTGAGCCGTCTTCGTATGCTCCTATACATATAGCTCCGTCTAAGTCGTTTCCGTTATATTGTAATGTAGTTAATCTAGTATTTCCTTTAGCATTTTCTACTGACCCTATTTCAGTTGTTTCTGTTGAACCTAATCTTACATTTAAAGCATCAGTATATTCACCCGCTGGAAGAAGTCTTTCGTCCACAGCTTTATTCATTCTGCCTTTTATAAAACTAGTATATGTTATCATTTAAGCCACTTGTCTTGGCCTCTTAGATTCATCAAAAGTCTGCCAGGGTGAATATCACTTAAGCGTATCTTGGCGTTTCTTAAAAGCGCTGATTTATCTTTTCTTGCCCTGTTTACTATATACTCTTGTACTCCAAATTTTGAGTTTAAAATTGAATACTTTATATATGAATATACAAATTCTTCAAACAATTTATTTACAGAAACACTAGCATCATCTCCACCTTCCATACCATCTGAAACATACTCCAACACGCATAATTCTTCAGACATTCCAGAACTAAAGTTTATCACACCTGCTTTATTATTAATTCTAAATGTAGGATTAGAGTTTGCTGTTTCAGTGTTCAGTCCAAATCTTGCACCTATTTGATAATCAAAATACCAACAACCTCCTATATTCCATCCTTCTTTTCCGTTATAAGGGCTATTAGCGTTTAGATATATACTTTTCTTTGCACCGTTAATTCTTTCTTGGTCTACAATAGACCTTTCCGCTTGTAAAATGTTTCCGTTTTGATCGAACAAAACATTAGAATTATTATCTTGTAGGTAACTAGTCGCTGAGTTTATTTGTATGTTTTCTACTAATGGAAATAAATACCCGTTTCTATACACCGATAGCCTCACGTAATTTACATAATCAGGTGGAAGTATAAATCTTAATGTAGTCGGTACATTTAATTCAAGTGCTTTAATTTCTTTAAAAGCATCATAGTTTAACTCCTGTATAGCTCTCTTAGCGTAAAACAATACTTGATATCTGTTAAGGTTATTCAACAGCTCGTGGTTGCCAACATACATCAACATAAAATTATTAACTATATCATTTAAATAAACATACTGATAGCTACCCCAATTTTTATTTGTAGGATTTTCTCCTTCATTATTATAATATTGATAACCGTTTAAATATGCCATTTGTTATGATTCTTGTTGTGTTTCGCTATCGTCAGATGTTTTTCCAAAATTATATACAGCTTCTTCTCTTATAGATATACCTGCGTATTCTAATATTTTATTGACCAATCCATACTCATCAGAGACTGGTAATTCAAAATCTACATAAGTTCCAGAGCTTTGGTCAAAAACAGGTTCTCCGTTAGCTAATGTTACGTAGGTCCATTGAGGAGTTCTTGGATATCTTATATATTGTACTTTTATGTCAGCTGCTCCGTTAATTGTAACTGGGTAAATTGTAATTGTGTTTCCAAGTGTCGTTGATGTTGCTCCCCCCAACACATAAGCGGGGAAAGAATTTGTAGGAGCTGTTAGGTTAGAGTTGTTTAAATAAAATATTTTGTTTTGCGTAACTCTTTCCACCTCTCTAATATTTTTACTTGAAAAAATCTGATAAGGTTTTCCTGCGGCTAAATTTAAATCAGTGCTTACCGATAATGTAGTTGCACTATCAATCGCAGTAACAAATGCTTGAGATTTGCTATCTATATTTACCACAATACTCCCAATAGGAACTAAAGAAGATGTGAAGCTCTGAGTGTTGTCTACCAGTTTATTAACTGAATTTAAAGTGTTAGTTCCTGAAGTTAATAATGATGAATAATGGAATACTTTATTTATTAGATAATAGTCATCAGGTAAGTTGTAATTATTTGAAATTAAAACACGTGTTAAAAAAGCTTCTTCTGAGAAACTATCAATCACTTCAGATAGTCCTTTTGTTAAATCAGCATATCCAGATCCTGACCTTCTAATGTTTTCTTTAACTAATTGGTTGTTGTAAGCATAGAAATAATCTTCGAAAATATCTAATTGTGCTTGTTGCGCAAAAAGATTAAAATCACTAGGTGATATGTATCCATAGTTATTTTTATTGACAATAGCCAAAACAGATTCTCTTACTTCGTTAATCATTGACATAGCGTCCTAAATTATTTACACAAAGATAAGCAAAAAAAAAGAGGTCAATTATTTTGACCTCTCTTTAGATAATTAAGTTATTCGCTAATATTAAGCTAGTTCAATAATGCTCACAGCCATTGGGGGAGCCAAAAGAGGAGCTACATTAGTATAAGAGGATGAGAGCATATTTTGCAATTCTCGTATTAAAAAATTCTGCATCGCCACTGAGGTTGAATCCGCAGCGTGAGTCAACTTTATACTATCTGTACTTCCAGAAGCTCCGTTATAATTTATAAGAGTTTCTGTAGTTGATGTTT
>TARA_R110002126_G_scaffold12_1_pt1 | contig 13036 bp, 24 predicted proteins | sample TARA_R110002126 | Tara Oceans TARA_R110002126 (sample SAMEA4397536) | marine metagenome | biome: Polar Biome; feature: [DCM] deep chlorophyll maximum layer (ENVO:01000326); material: water (ENVO:00002006), including particulate matter (ENVO:01000060) such as... | depth 30 m
AGTTTTAACTATGACTTGTAAGCCACCTAAATCTACCTCTTTGCCAATCAAAAAGTTATTTTTAAATAACTCGTGTATTTCCCATACCTCGTAGCCTGTTTCGTCAGACATTAATGCAGAAATTTTATTAAGCCACATCCACATTAAATTATTTTGGTTATTTGACCTTCTTTTAACGTGCTTTTTAACCTCAATAATCCATTCATTATCTGGATTTAATTGCATTATATGATCAGCTATTTTTTGTAATTGGCTTTTAGTTTTAACAATGTGTTTCATTGTCCAATTCCTTTTTCATAGCACCAAAGATTGTGTCTTGCTGACCATATTTGATCAATACCATATTTTTTTTCATATTTATCAAAATCTGTTAGTTGATCATGGTAAATTGCATGGTGGTGCTGGCATAAACTAACGCCATACCAGTGGTTTTTTTTAAGTGTAGGTTTTAATTGTTCACCGCCACGTTGGTTTATTTTATGAGGTTGATAAACATGATGAAATTGTGTATTTGTTTCTAAACATTGTGGTACTTGACAACCAAAATAATCCATAACCCATTTATGGTATCGTTTATGTTCTGCGGTAAGTTTCATTTTAGCCATTAAAACAACTCTCTTTGTTCTGGCTGTACAAGTCTATATACATGATACCTACCTTTATTTCCAAGACTATTGGTAAATTTAATTGATTTGCCTTTTATGGCATAACCATCGGCTCTCAATTTGCTTATTGCAGTAGGCGTCTTAAAATAGCCAATTTCTAAATAAATTGTTCGTCTAGATATTGTTCTGCCTTTTTTAAGTTCTTGTAAAATGTATTCATCATTAGTCATTATCATTCTCCCAAATGTAAGGTGACTCCATCGCCTTGGGAGAGAGTCTGTGTGGGGCGATGGAGTCGGTTACAAACAACCACACAAACTATTTCTGGTTAGAACGGTATATCATCGTCCATATTGTTAGCCACTTCACTATGATTAGTAGTAATATTCTTTTCTAAACCTTTTAAAGTGCCATTATATTTTTGTAAAACAATTTCTGTAGTATATTTATCAATGCCGTTACTATCAGTCCATTTTCTAGTCTGTAATTGACCTTCAATATATACTAAAGCACCTTTAGCCATTTTTTCCGCTTTTTCTGCATTAAAACCAAAAGCAACAATTTTGTGCCATTCTGTTTTGTCTTTCCATTCGTTGGTTATTTTATCTTTCCAACTTTCAGAGGTTGCCAATGCTATTGTAGCTATTTTATCACCATCAGCCATTGTTTTAATTTCTGGCGGTTTACCTAGCCTACCAATAAGTTGTACTTTATTTAAGTTCATATTTCATCTCCTGTTTAAGTATGTTTAAAGTATCATCACGTTTTTTAATTACAACATTGCGTGCTTCTATTAAATTTTTCATAAAAATATGGTCATCCAATATGCGTATTATTAACGAAGGTAAATGTGGGTGGTATAATAATAAATCACAATATTCTCTGTTTGCAATAAGCATTTGTCCTTGTATTTGCTGTATATATTTAGTTGGTGCTTTGCCGGTTTTCTTATAATCAATAATACATTTTATATGATTTTTAGGAATTTGACATTTTATTTCCAACATACCAAGACCATCTGATACAAGACCATCTGGACTGCAACCCCATGTGTGTAGGTCATCAGTTATAAAACCAACCTCTTGCACATCTATGTTTTTTTGCACTTCATAAAAATTTCTTGCTTCTGGCTCAAGAGCTATACCACGTTCTGTATAGTGATTACCTTGAAATTCATCGAGTGATTTACCAGCAAACAAATCGGCTGCTAATGTAATAGCATAATCATCAATAGACTTTGACAGATTACCAGTTGATGTCACCATACTTGAAAATGCTGATGTGGTTGGTATTCCACACCTTATTGCAAACCATTCATCAGTGCCTTGTGTTACATTATGAATTATCATTTTCAGCCAACTTTTGCTTTAACATTGTAATGGCTTTATCTGTATCAACAATTTCATCAATGCAAGAAACCTCCATATATTTTAAAAATCTGTCCAAATCTGTATTTGTTTGTATAATTAAAGCAGAAATAATACCAAGTGGTTGGTAGTCTATTGTAATAGGCTTGGTACTAACCGTTTCTGTTTTTTCCCATACGCCTTTGCCACTTGCTTTAATGTCGTATGCTTCTTCTTCGGAATACACCAATCCAGACAATCCAATTAATTTTAATATAACACGGTCTTTTGCACGTTTTTCAGCCATTGCCCAAGGATAAGCATTTTTACAATTTTTAGGACTTGCCTCTCCAATGGATGATTGTTTTAAAATTTCAACTTCTTTTTGAACTTTTATTACCATTGTGCCTGTTGCTTCTATAGCAACATTATTTTGATCACTTGAATGTACTATCAAAGGATTAAATTGTATGCCTTCTTGTACTGCAATTTTTTCAAGTACGTTATGATAAACCACCCATGTGCCATGACAATCCCATGCTGCTGTATGATCAAAACCGTACTGTTTAAGTTTTTCTGCAATAACTGCATTTAGTTTTTTTGCCATTACTTTATATCTCCTTCTTTGCCATATCGTTTTTTTTGCAATTCATTTATTTCAAACGTAATATCCACCAAATCCAAGCTAATATTTCGTATTTCTCTTAATGCATCACTATTTATATGCATATCATCGTAAGCAAGTTGCCTTTCTTCAAACAATAATTCACGAACTAATCCTAGTTGCAATTTAGCATTTTCAATAGATGATATTTTAGATTTTTTATTCATTTAATTTCTCCTTATAAAAGTTGTTTGTATGTACATACTAAATATTATTTATAAGAAAGTAAACAAAAAAGTTTACAAAATTTGAAAAGTAATTTATATCATAATTTGTAATACAATTTAAAGGATTGAAGATGAGATTAGAAACATATTTAAAATTAAACAAATTAAAGCAACGTGAATTTGCAAAAATTGCAGGAATTGATCAAGCAATGATGTCACGGTTGATTAATCATCATGAAATACCAAAAATTAAAATTATAAAAATTATTGAAAAAGCAACCAAAGGGCAAGTGACATGGATTGATTTAATCGAACATAGGGTTAAATAATTATGGAAAATAATAATGGACATATAAAATTATTTCGAAAAACAACAAATCATTATATTGCATCTGAACCAAATCATTTATCAGCTTGGTTGCATTTATTATGGGATGCTAATTGGAAAAATAAAGAATTGCTTTTTAATAATAAAATTATCGAAATAAAGCGTGGTCAATTAATTTTTGGTTTAAATGCTTTTTCTGCCAAAACTGGAATTACAGTTGGTAAATTACGCAATATTTTAAAGAATTTTGAAAAAAGCGGAATGATTGACAGGCAAACAACCAATAAATATTCAATCATTACAATAACTAAGTACGATGATTATCAAAAGTCAACATACAAAGAACAAGCAGACGACAAACAAACAGCAAGCAAACAGCAAGCAAACAACAAACACACAACAACACCTAATAATACTAATAATACTAATAATATTAAAAATACTAAGAAGGGTTCAAGAATTACTGATGATTGGAAACCATCACAAAGTTTGATTGACCAGATAATTTTAAAAGAAAAAGCAAACAGCAAATGGGTTGATGACCATATTTATACTTTTGTAAATTATTGGTTAGGCAAAACAGGTAAAAATGCTACCAAAAAAGATTGGAATGCAACGTTTAAAAATTGGTGTGCTAATTCTTTTGCTAGGCCAGAAAGCAGTAAACATCAAGAAACTTGTGCTGACTTTGGAGTTGAAGAAACAGACGAAATTGTAATAACAAGATTTTAAGGGAGAATATTATGGAAGCTCATGAAGGAAGATTAAACCATGCAAATATACCAAAGCGGTTTATAGGTGCAAGACTAAGCGATTTTAATAATCAGATAATAAAAGATATAGAAAAATTTATTACCCATACTGGGTGGGCATCTCTGCTTGTTCTAGGACCTGTTGGAACAGGAAAAACACATCTAGGTTGTGCAATCGCATATGAAATTGCAAAAACAAAGACAGTCTTGTATACAACGCTTTATGCAATGAGCCAAAAAGTTATGGCAGACATGAATGATAATTCTAAAAAAGAAACTTACAGATATAAAGGTGCAGAGATATTTCAAAAGGTTGGTGTTTTAATTATTGATGAAATGGGACGATCATTTACAACAGATGCTGAAAAGAATAGATTGTTTGATATTATTAATTACCGATACGAAAATTTATTACCTACAGTTATTTTAGCTAATAAAGGCAAAGATGAATTATTTCATAGTATTGGTGAGGGCGTTGCTGATAGGCTCAGGGAAGAAATGCAAGGTTTAGTCTTAACAGGAAAGAGCTGGAGAAAATAATGATACTACCATTTCCACCTACATTGAATGGTTTATATGCTGGCAAAACTAGACGATACAAGTCAACACGATACAAAAAATGGATAGCTGAAGCTCAAATTATGTCTTGTAAGCAAAAGTTACCAGTTTGGGTCAATGGATTTTTAAAAGTACAGCTAGATTTTGTAAGACCAGATAAAAGAAAAAGAGATTTAGATAACCTAGCTAAGGCGGTGTTAGACTTTTGTACTGATGCACAAATATGGAAAGACGATTGTCAAGTAGAACATTTGACCTTGCAATGGGTTGATGAAGATTTTGTTGGTGTAAGAATAACCATACAACCATTAAAAAAGGGAGAGCCGAAGCCCTCCCAATAGTTTTATTTTCTACCATAAAAATCTAAATTAAACCAATGTCCATTATCGTTTAACGGCATATCACCTAAACTTGGGTGAAAAACGTAGTAAAGTCCTTTTTTACTATGCCAACTTATTTCTTGTTCATCGCTTGTCTCTATTTCAGGATTTCGCAATCGGTTTAACATATTAGTTAAAAGTTCAGCACGTTTTTCACATTTTACATGATCAATGGCTTTTTTTGGATCATCATTTATATGTGCTATTTCAATTTCAATCCAAACACGACTTTTTTTATTGTGGTCAACTACCATTTATTTTCTCCGTTTGTTTACAGTTTCAAAGAACGAAAGGTTTCCCTTATCGTACTTACAGTATAAACTATATTTATACTAAAGTCAAGCTCTATTTATAAAATTTATTTATATTTTTTACTTGACAATCATATAAATATAGTTTATACTATAAATACAATAAGTTCTTTGAAACAGTAAAACAAATGGAGAAAATAAATGACAAAGATACCAAAATATATTCGTGTGAACGATGTAATTGAATTTTCTGATGGACCTCTTGCTTCTGTTATTACAGCAACAATTAAGTCAATTACAAATGATCATGTGATAGCTGAAAACGATGTAGGTAAATATACATTAAACCAATTAAAAGATTTTGAACGTTTTCAAGTGATAGAGAGTGACATCACAGAACTTGACAAATTCTTTCAAATTTAATTTTATCAGGTAGCCATTGCAAGGTGGCTACCTAATAAGTTCAATGTTTACAATATGTTAATTAAAAACCTTTCGGCATTATACAAATAAAATAAAATATGTTTGTTTTGGCTTGACTATAAACATTATTTATATATAATGGTATGTACAAACAATCAAACAGGAGAAATTAAGATGACAAATACTAAAAGAAACCAAATACAAGAGCAAATTAAACAAGAACGTTTAGACCGCATTGCAGAAGCAAAGAAAATCCAAAAGTATTGCAATTATCATTCATATTCAGATGTAACACCTTTTGAAGTTGTTGAAGTTATTTCAGACCAAACTGTTGTTTTGCGAGAAATGGATGCTGTTATTGACCCAGATTGGAAAATGGAAGCTCATATTGGTGGCTTTATGGCACACGTTGTAAATAATGGTGGCGAATGGATCATCACATCCAATGAAAACAATTTTACTACAAGAGCTAGATGGTCAAAAGCAAAAGGCAGATGGCAAACAAAATATGGTCGGATGTCTATGGCTGATCAACCTAATAAATTTTATGATTATAACTTTTAATTTAACAGGGAGGGCTTCGGCTCTCCCACTACTAGGAGAATTAAAATGACATACAATAAAAAACAGCTTAGGGATTTCGCTAGATTATATGGCGATTATTGTGAAGACCAGCTACATTGGGAACTTGCAGAAAACCAAGACACCATAGATGTTAACGCTAAATATTTGCGTGAATCATATGACAAATTGATGACAGCACAAGAAGTTTTCAACATTCTTTTAATATCGCCAAATCTAACCTTTAACAAAACGGAGAACTAAAATGATACACGCAAAAATAAAAGCAACTTTTTTTTACTATTTGGAAACTAAGGGTGTTGTTTGCACTGATACTGCACTTGAAGCTGCTGAAGAGCGGCTTTTATATGCACTTGAAGAGTTTGATGGTTTCAGTATTGCAAACAAAATTAAAGTCACTGAAATATATATAAAGTCTAATCGCAAAGATGCAGTAATTACTTTTACAGCGGAAGATATAATTTTTGTAGATCAAGCAGAAATTGATTGGGCTCTAAAGCTGGACTATTGTGATAAAGTTGTTATCACTGAAGACAATACGCCTAATCCTAATTATGTAAGTGACTATGACGAACATAACACAATGTGGAGTATATAAAATGGCGAAAATTTATGATTATACTATGAGTATTATAGAAGAAATATCTGTTGATGATGAAAGTTATAATAAATGGTATAACTGCAACGATTGTGACAAATCATATGAAGCAAACGAAGCAGCAAGAGTTAAGGTTTTAAAGAAATTATTAAAAAGCAAAAAGCTTAATACAGATTCAGACAATGTAAAATGGTTAGATATTGCAATGCTTGCATCTTCCGAGTTTATAATGACGCATGGTGACGATGATTACAATGAAGGTCATAAATTAGGATGGTATTCATGACTATAAAAAAAATAACAAATAAAGAGCAAGCATTAACAGCAGCTCTTTATTTGTCATTAACCGCACCTACGGATGAAAAAGCACAACAAGCCGTAGCATTAGCAGATTATTTTGTACAATATTGTACAGAAGAACAATCTGATATGGCAAAATGTAACGCAATAATACAATGGAAAGAAACCGAATATGAACATAATTAAAAAATGGCGTACAGCTAATAGCCTGACACAAAAGCAAGCTGCTGATTTATTAGGCTATAAAAGCTATGTTTCAATAAGTTACTTTGAAAATGGTGCAAGAAAAATACCTATGAGGTTGCTTAAAACGATACAATTTTTTGAACAAAGAGGTTACAATGAAAAGTGATTTGGAAAAAATGGCTGATTTAAAGCAATGGCGTAAAACAAACAATCTAACACAAAAACAAGCTGCTGATAGGTTGGCAATTGCAAACAGGCAAACTGTTGGACGATTTGAAAAAGGTGAAAGACGAATACCTGATAGAATTTTTCAAACAATAAATGAAGGAAATAACAATGAATAATCATCATAAATACTTTTGTGATTTAGAGCGTGATGTTTGGAAGCCAGAAGAAGAAAAGGTAAATTACATTAAGCCAATTATACAAGCACTGTTAGTTGCTATTCCCTTAATGATTGTGCTGACATTTGTGTGGGTTGCTTTGCCATAACAACAAATTGGCATAAAATACACCACTTGATTTATTTATAATTTTTTTATATGCTGTTGCAAAGGATTGTAAATGGCAACGCAAGAAGAATTATTACAAGCATTAATTAATAGTAATAAATATGCTGATGGCAATATTATGCCAACACCAAATCCTGACCGTATAAGCATTGCTGATTATTTACAAGAAGATGCAAGTGGTATGGCTGATGCAGTTACACAAGCTGGATCTCAATATTTTGCCAGTAAACCATATTTTACACAATATAATGAACCAAACATAAATAATAATGCATTTGCAGATGGTAATTATATACCAACAGGTGGCGACCAACCTTCAATACAAAAAGACATTGGCAATATGTTATATCAAGGTGGTAAAAAAGTAGTTACCGATCCCATTGGTGTCGCTAAAGATATATATCAAGGATTTAAAGACCCAATAGTAAAAACTTATGAAGGCATTGAAACAGCAATACCAGAATATTATAAAGGTAATATAAATGAAGGTAACCGTGGAATAGCTAATTCTGTATGGGGTGGTCTAGAAACTACGGCAAATCTTGCTGATATGATACCTTTTATTCCACCTGTTTTTGGTGCAACTAAAAAAATAGTTGGTAAAGCAAGTAGTGAATTAGTAGATGCTGTTGCTGATGCAAATAAAATAACAGATGTAGCACCAGATGGTTCATTTTCACCAACAAGTAGAATGGTGCAAACATTACAAGATAAAGGCACAGGACAACAATATTATAATCAATTAGCAAAAGGTGATGGTAAAGGTAGTAAAATTGTTGAAGAAATGAAAGACACTGGGCTTGGTAATTGGTTACAAAAACAAGATAAAGTAACCAAACAAGAAATATTGGATTATATGAGGGTGCATAAAAGGCAATTAGATGAAGTAACCTATAGTACATCTCCAGAAATAAGTCCTGTTTATGAACCAAAATTTAAGAATCAATATCAATTAAAAGGCGGTTCAAATTACCGTGAAAATGTAACACAACAAATTGATAATCCTAATGTGGATTATGATGTACACATCCAACAAATGCAAACAAGATATCGTGAAAGAATTAGAAACGAATTAGAACCTATGGCTGGCACTGTAGAAGATTGGTTGTTAGATGATATTTTGGAAAACAATTTTAATGGTAATGATGAATACAATTTAGGTCAAATAATATCACCTCGAGAAAAAGCCCAGCTAGATATACTGAAAGACAGAAAAAAACAAGTTCAACCAACATTTGATAATGTACCTGCTAGAGAAGGCGGCTTAGGAATGGAACCAAGTCCAGCTCATAGATTTCCTGAAAAAAATATAGCTTTCTTTACACGCACAAAAACACATTCTCTAGCAGATGGTTCGCAAATGCATTTAATGGAAGAATTACAAAGTGATTGGCAAGCCAAATATAAGAATACCTTAAAACTAATAACACAAAGAAAAAAAGATTTTACTAGACTTGATGAATTAAATGTAAAATCAAATAATTATTTTGAAATGGACAATCCTAATGGATTAATCTCTGATTTGGCGTCGGATGTAAAAATGGGATTGCAAAATGCACAAAAGCAAGCTTTCGATGATCTAAATTGGAAAATTAAACTATATGATGAATTGCCACCTGATATGCCTTCTTATATGGATGCAGAAATGTATATGGATATAATAGCTCAACAAGTTGATGATGGGGATAAAATTACAGAGGGGTTATATGTAGGTCTTAATAAAAAAGATATTACTTTTAATAATAATGCAGATGTTGAAAATTATGTACAAGAATTAGAAAAAAGACGAGATGAAGGCGAAATAGATGATCTTTTTTATGAAAATGTAATGGACGATATTACCGATTATTATATACAAGATGAAGAGTTAAAGACTGCATTTTTAATAAATGCTAGAGCTACATCCAGCAAATCTTATGAAGGTGCTCGTTCCAGTGACTTTAGAACAGATTTTAGTGATGATGAATTTAAAGAGCTTTTAAGTTTAAATGAAAAATTGGGTTCTACTGGTTTAGCTGAAATAAGACATAATACAAATATTAAAAATATGCCAACAGAACCAAAAAGTGCAAAATCATGGATGACACAAGGCATTAAAAAAGAAATTAAAAGAGCAATTGATGAAGGTCAAGATTACTTTGGTTGGTCTGGTGGTGACATACAAAATGCAAGATATGGCTCTGATGGTAAGGAACTTAAAAATTTGTATGACAAAGATTATCTTACAAGAACCAAAAAGATAATTGAAGATATGGATAAAGATGCAACAATTGTAAAAGTACAATTAGAAAATGGTGAGCGTGTTTGGGGTGTTAAAATTACAGATAAAATGCGTGGCGGTAAACGATTTGGTAATAAACCAATTGAATGGTCTATGTACGGAGTAGGCGGTGCAGCAGTTGCTAATGAATTAATGAACGAAAAAGAACAAAATTACAGAGGACAATTACAAACATATTAAGGACATCAATATGCAAAGAAAAACCAACAAAAATGGGCAGCCCCTTAAAGTAGCCTATATTAATACGGATAAATTAATACCATATACGAATAATAGTCGTACACATTCACCAGAACAAGTACAGCAAATAGCTGGTTCAATTCGTGAATTTGGATTTACTAATCCTATTTTGATTGATGAAGAGAATGGTATCATAGCTGGTCATGGAAGAATTATGGCAGCTACTCTTTTAAACTTAAAAGAAGTTCCAACAATAATATTAACTGGGCTTAGTGAAACACAACGCAAAGCTTATATACTTGCTGATAATAAATTGGCACTTAATGCAGGTTGGAATATAGATTTAATTACAATGGAATTACAAGGACTCAAAGAAATTGATTATGATATATCAATAATAGGATTTGATGAAAAAGAATTAAATGAATTTTTTGATGAATTTACTGATGTGGGTACGGGCGGTGAACCTATTGATAAAGAAGAATTTTTGGTTGTTATTGAATGTACAGATGAACAACAACAAGCGGAAGTTTTTGAAGTGGTGGAGCAAGAAGGATGGTCATGCAAAATTATGAATTAATATTAAAAAGTCCTATTGCTAAATCTTTTATGTGTAAAAAAGCTGCTAATTCACTTGATATTGATGTTGAAAAGAAATCAATTCATCATGTAAAAGTAAAAGCTGATATAACAAGTGATTATAATATAGGATTAATTGTTGGTGCTTCAGGTTCAGGCAAAACAACATTTACTAAACATATTTTTGGGAATGATTGTTTTAATGAAGTATTTGACTCTTCATTACCTATCATAGACCAATTTGCACAAGAATATAGTTATGATGAACGTGCTAAAATATTAACAGGCGTGGGATTATCACAAGTTCCATGTTGGGTAAGACCTGCTTTTACGCTTTCAAATGGACAACAAGCAAGAGCTAAAATAGCACTTACATTGGCTGATAATAAAGACTTAGCTGTTATTGATGAATGGACATCGGTTGTAGATAGGACAGTCGCAAAAGTTATGAGTCATGCAGTACAAAAACATGTCCGCAGACAAAAAAGTAAAATTGTATTATGTTCTTGTCATTATGATGTTGTTGAATGGTTAGACCCTGATTGGATAATTGACCTAAATAAACAAATCTTTATTAATCGGAGGTGTCTTCGGCGAGGGGAAAGAAAAGAAACCCTTAAATTCAGCATCAGGCGTATTGAACGAAGCAGCTGGAAAAACTTTAGCAAATATCATTATTTAAGCGATAAATTAGCTGGTGGCAAATATGCTTATTTTGGATTATTTATAGATGAAAATCAAATTGGGTTTGTTGCTTATTCAAATTATGTCCCACCGAGAAAAGGTAAAAAAATTGTAATGCATTTTAATAGATTAGTTATTCATCCAGATTATGTTGGTTTTAATTTAGGTGTCAAATTTATTAATATAACAAGTAAAATAATGGTCAATGATGGTTTTAAAGTCATGGGTAAATTTAGTTCAATACCAGTTTCAAAAGCTTTGACAAAAGATAAATATTGGAGATTAAACGAAATAAAAAGGACTATGAAGCAAGTCATAACAGGCTCAATTCATAGAAAAACAGGTTACCGTGAAAAGGTAAAAACATATAGTTTTAAATTTTTACCAAATAATTTTACAATGAGTGAATATGATGACAAAACACAATAAATATACAGAAGAAGAAGTTGAAAAAGCATTAGTAAAAGCTGCAACCGTGACTGGAGCTGCACAAATATTAAGTTGTCAAAGAAGCACAATATATAATTATATGGAAAAATATCCTGCTTTAAATAATGCTATATCGGATGCAAGAGAACAAATGTTGGATGTAGCTGAAACAGCATTGATGACAAATATTAAAGATAAGCATCCATCAAGTGTATTTTTCTATTTAAAAACAATAGGCAAAAATAGGGGTTATGTTGAACGTGTGGAAAATACTGGTAAAGATGGCAAAGATATTATACCAGTTTTAAATATATCGGTGCGAAATGACGACACAAGCACTAATTGATATTGAACTATTTCCAAAGCAAGCATTTGCATTAGATACAAAAGCTACCGAAGTTTTATATGGAGGTGCTGCTGGTGGTGGTAAGTCACATTTAATGCGAATAGCAGCCATTAATTGGTGTGCAGAAATACCTAATTTACAAATATACTTATTTAGACGGGTTCGTGATGATTTAATTAAAACGCATTTAGACAGCATGAATGGTTTTCGCAATCTTTTAGAACCTTGGGTTAATGCTAGTTTAGTTAAAATTAAAGAAGAAGGTGTATTTTTCTGGAATGGTGCAAGAATCTATCTGTGCCATTGTCAACACGAAAAGGATGTAGGAAAGTATCTTAGTTCTGAAATGCACGTTTTGCTTATTGATGAATTAACAACATTTAGTGAACGTATGTATAGACAATTACGAGCAAGAGTTCGTATGGTTGGTGTTACTATTCCAGACAAATATGCAGGGTCATTTCCTCGAATACTATGTGGCTCAAATCCTGGAAATGTAGGGCATCTCTTTGTTAAAGACACATTTGTTGATGGCAAAGAACCATTAAAAATTTATAAAGCACCACCAGAAGAAGGCGGTATGTTGAGACAATATATTCCAGCTAGGGTAAATGATAATCCTGCTTTGTTAGAACAAGATCCTACCTATGTTGATAAATTGCGTGGTATTGGTTCAGATGCACTTGTCAGAGCAATGCTTGAAGGTGATTGGAATGTTGTTGAAGGTGCGTTCTTTGATTGTTGGTCAGATGAAAAACATATTATACGACCATTTACAATACCAGAACATTGGACAAAATTTATATCAGGTGATTGGGGTTCAGCTGCACCTTTCAGTTTTGGTTGGTGGGCAGTGGTTAGTGATGATCATAAATTGGAAGGCGG
>TARA_R110002126_G_scaffold93949_8_pt1 | contig 13005 bp, 5 predicted proteins | sample TARA_R110002126 | Tara Oceans TARA_R110002126 (sample SAMEA4397536) | marine metagenome | biome: Polar Biome; feature: [DCM] deep chlorophyll maximum layer (ENVO:01000326); material: water (ENVO:00002006), including particulate matter (ENVO:01000060) such as... | depth 30 m
GGGCCACAATTTCGTCTAGTGTCGAACCACTTGCTTCAATGCGTATAAATCATCAGGCAGCAAAGCCGAACGGTATCGGCAAAAACAATGGAAACTTTTCGTTTAGAACAAGCGACACCGATGCCGCCACCACACAAGGGTACTTATGGCAATACCTATACACGCCATCACCAAATGATATTAATAATTATGGCACCACTTCTTTATATCCCGCCAAAAAAGTAACCCCAGCGGCTGGATTGTTGCCCCAAGATAGTGATAACTTAGATCTTCAAAACGCATCTATTGGTGGTCAGATTCTTAGTATTATATTAGATTCAGCAGGGTCTGGATACTCAACCGCTCCTACAATCTCATTCACAGGCAACGGCACCGGCGGTTCGTTCGTTGCAGACTTGAGCGGTGGCAGTACTGTTAAAAATGTTTATATGGATTCCGCTTATGGTCAATCAGCGCATGGCTCTGGATATGACTATGCCACTGTTGTTTTCACTGGAGGAGGTGCATCAACCCCAGCTGCAGGCAGAGCAATCATTGGCCCTCAAAATGGGCCGACAGCAGACCCTGTTCAAACATTACGCGCGAATCGGTTAATGCTACAGGGTTCGTTTGAAAATGACGAGTCCGGTAATATATTGACTGATAACGATTTTAGACAAGTAGCAATTATCTCTAATCCAAAACAGTACGGTTCTACAGCAGCATTTACTGGTAATACAGCACAGGCATTACAGATATTGCGATTACAAGGCGGGGGGACTGCTTTTGTAGAAGATGTTTATTTCAAACAAAACGCCTCTGTGGGAATTGCTGTGCACTGGGACGCCGCTGCCAACGAGCTCTATTTTTATCAGAACGAAGAAACTGGATTTGGAGAATTTGTTAATGCAGACGCTGTCAATGCATTGACGGGTTTAAATGGCACCTTACAAACCGGTGATGGGTTCGCCATGGCCGCCGCCGGTGGCGACGTTGTTACACAACCTGTCATAGATCGGTATTCTGGAGAGGTACTATATATTCATAACCAAGTGGATGTTTCTAGAGCAAGCAATCAAACAGAAGATGTTAAATTAATTATCAGTTTTTAGGATAGAAAATGCCAAATACATTTAATTCGAGTACTTTATCTGGAACGTATAGAGACGATTGGAACGATAGCGATGGGTATCATCAAATATTATTCAATAGCGGTCGTGCGTTACAAGCCAGAGAATTAACTCAACTACAGACAATCATTCAAGAAGAGATTGCTAGACATGGCAAGAACGTCTTCAAAGAAGGATCGCGAGTTTCTTCTGGTGGTATTACTATCGATAATCAAATTCGATATGTAAAATTAATCACCAGTGGAACTTTTGCTGATATTCCAATTGGCACTTTGTTCACCGGCAACGGTAGTGGAGTAACTGCTCGGGTTTTAGATGTTAAGGCAGCAGGCGTTGATGGCTATACAGCTGATACTTTGTACTTGCGCTACGTAGGAGCTGGCACAAACCCAGCGGCACCTTCGACTGCTCTGTTTATAAATAGTGAGTTATTAACAGGCGGCGGATATTCTCTTACTGTCGGAAACGATGCAGACTCTGTTGGTGTAGGCACCAAGATAACTGTTTCTGAAGGCGACTGGTTTGTACTTGGACATTTTGTACACTCGGCAGAGCAAACATTATATGTTTCACCGTACACTCAGACAGCAAGCGCAGAGATTGTTTATGAGGTAGTCGAAGATGTTTTAACAGTTAATGACACGACTGCTCTTTATGATAACACAGGTGGCGCGCCCAACTTGGCTTCTCCTGGGGCAGACCGATACCGTATTCGTTTAACACTTAAAGATCAGACTAATGTTACTGTTGGTGCTACTCAGTGTTATGTTTGTACAATCGAAAATTCAACAATCACGGGCCAAGCCTCGACCTTAGAGAGCTATAACAAGATAAATGAGCTCCTTGCATTAAGAACAAATGAAGAGTCCGGGGATTACATTGTCAATCCATATTCTATTCATTTCAGAGACGATGTTCCTGGGGACGCTAATTTAGATCTTATTATTTCTCCAGGAACCGCGTATATTAATGGATATAGAGTTGCTAACAACTTTCCTGTTAAATTGTCGGTGCCTAGATCTTCTCAAACACAATTTGTGGAGAATCAAGCAATACCATATGAAATGGGTAGTTTTATTCTGTCTGACTCGAGTCGTGGTGCAGCCTTTGCTAGTACGACATTAGCAACCATCAATATTCGAGACGCGTTTTCATATGGTGGGTCGACTATTGGTACTTGTCGAATTAAAGCTATTGACAATACTCAGGACGGCAGAATAAGAGTATATGTGTTTGATGTGCAAATGAACGCAGGTCAAAGTTTTAGAACAGCAAGATCTATCGGTAATAGTGCTACAGATTTCTGGGAAATCGATCTTGAAGGTCAAGACGCGGTAATTAAAAAAGCTTCTCAAAACGATATGTTTGTTACTTTACCACGACCGCGCCCCCAAAACATTACGGATATCAGTATAACAACTCAAAGAACATTTACTGATACATCAACTGGTGCGAATAAAATTACAATCACTGGTTTGAGCGCAGGCCAAACCTTTGTCAACACTGCTAACTGGGTTGTTGCTGGGGCAGACGAAACTTTCATTACAAACCCAACGATTGATACTAACACAGGAACTTCTGTTACAATTGGAAGCTTGCCCAGTACAAGTAAAGTGTACACAGTGCACGCCTATGTCAATGAACCAGCTGGAGCTGCAAGAACTAAGACTTTAGCTAATGATTCTGCTACAGGTTCCTTGCTCACATCTCCTGAAGGTTACAAATACGTAGACCTAGGGTTTACTGATGTCAAAGAAGTAACTCGTCTCAGAATCGGAGACTCTGATGGTGCTGACGACCTTTCTTCTAACTTTGTATTTGATAATGGTCAGAAGGATAACTACTATGGTCGTTCTCGTCTGATCCTTAAAAACGGCATAGATTTAGTAGGAAATATATGGGCGAGATTTGATTATTATCAACATAGTGCAACGGGTAATTTCTACGACGCAACATCATACCCAGACGCCTATGAGAATATCCCCTCACATAGAAAATCGAACGGGGCTGTTGTTGCTCTGCGTAATGTCTTAGACTTTAGACCTGACTTTGATGGCACAACCTTCACTGAGTTTGGTGGAGACGGTGAAATCGAATTGCCAAGAAGCGGCGATTATATTACTGCTGATGTAAGCTACTATACACCTCGCGCCGACAAATTAATGATAACGCAAGAAGGTGACTTCAAATTGTTAATGGGTGTTCAGGCTGAGAATCCTCAGTTTAAAGAGACTCCCCAAAATTCTCTAGAGTTATATAAGTTGATCTTGAATGGCTATACAGATGGTCCTAATGACCTTACTGCCACGCCGATCGAGCACAAACGATATACAATGAAGGATATTAATAAGCTCGAACTTCAACTCAATAGTTTCCAAGAAGAAACTCGGCTTTCAATACTTGAGCTAGAAACAAAGTTGGACACAATGTTTGACTCAGCCGGTATCGAGAGAATCGTCGCAGGTCTTGTGGTAGATGATTTTGACGACCAGTCACAAACGGACACGGAACACGCGGACCACACTGCATCATTAGACCCAGAAAGTAGATCTGTTCACCCTGGATTTGATGCGAATAATATTCGCTTACTCTTTGACCCTGACCAATCTGCCGGCCACGCTGTTCAGCAGACTGGCGACTTTGTCACTCTGGACTTTGTTGATGAAGAATGGCAGAAACAAGAAGTTGCTTCCAGAGTACAAAAGGTTAATCCTACAGGTGTAGTACGAAACATTGGTTGTTTAATGCTCTCTCCGTCAAGTGACGAATGGAAAGATCAAAACGCAAAAACAAACTATGCGCTTGCCGGAACATCTTCTATCTCTACGCAACAAGCGTATCTTTGGAATGAGTGGCAGTGGAACTGGGGTGGAAGAGCAGCAGAAAATTTTGACACAGGCGCTTATTGTGGCAGAGAAGTTGCGAATCTTGACTATGGAGTACAGAGATTAGTCTCAGAACAAACGCCATATAATACCCAGAGCGGCGCGAGTGGCTCAAGCAGAAACTCTGTTTCTCGAGTGTTAGCTAATAATACTATAAGAGAAACAGTCGGTAATGTTACGGTAGATATCGCGCTTATTCCTTGGATTCGTTCTCGTAAAGTGTTCTTTAAAGCAGAAGGTCTCAAACCAAATACTAAATTCTTAGCATTCTTTGATGGCGTAAATGTTGTTAATTGGGTTAAGACGGAAGCCGCTTTTACTCGATGGGGTCAAAGAACAGAATCAACAGGCACTGCAGACCAAGAAGGTCAAATCGATGCCGCGCAATATTCAGAGCATCCAGAAGGTAAGACTGAACTTACTAGTGATGCTGATGGTGAGGTTATTGGTTCATTCTTTATACCAAACATCAGACCTTCACAAACAGCTGTAGAAAATGCATCAACCACAACAGCAGAAACTTCAAATGGTCTACGGTTTAGAACCGGTGTTAGAGAGTTTAGACTTCTTGATGTAACAAGCACCGATATTACCGAAGCGGGTTCTAGTGCTTCTGCTTACTATGCAGCGAAAGGTGTTTTAGAAACAACCACTAAGACTAACATTATATCAACAAGGATGCCTTGGTCTGCTTGGTCTTTGTCTTCTGTAAGTTCGTTTGGTGTGATGCCCGTATATAATCCAAGAGAGCTTCAAAACTATCTCGACGCGGTCGCGGCCAACGCTATCTTGGTCGAGGATCCTCACGTTTCAGGTAGTTGGACAGAAGGAGATGCAGCAGTTAATCCTAGTGCTTTTGTTGGCGAACAATCAAAACTTATTTCTGATTACATCAGCGTAGACCAGAGTCAATATGGAAATGCCGCATCAAGTCAGGCTACTCCTTTATTGCAATATCCTTTGGCGCAATCGTTCAAGGTTGATAATCAGTTTGGATTAACGTTACGACAGGTTAAGATATTTTTTGCAAGCAAAGACGATACCTTACCTGTGCACATTCAAATTCGCCCAATAGAAAACGGCGCTCCTTCAGTAATGGATATTTTACCAAGCTCTTGTGTGTTTAAGAAATCAAGTGAAGTCGTAGCTACTGCTTATACTAAAGGATCCACATTACTCTCAACCATTCAGGCTGCTCCGACTGTGTTTACGTTTGAAGAGCCAGTCTACTTGAAACCTTGGACAGAGTATGCAATTATAATTTCTTCTGAATCTCCGGACTACGAAGTATACACTGCTAAGTCTTTGGAATATATCATAGGCGCTGGCGGGTCACAGAGAATTACTTCTCAGCCTGCTCCTGGAGCGTTGTTCTTGCCGCAAAATAGCACAGAATGGCAACCTTCTAAAGATATGGATTTAATGTATACGCTGGTAAGAGCTAAGTTTGGCTCTAACGGTTCGGCTATATTCCGCAATGCGGCGCTTCCTGGAAAACTTCTAGAACCGAATCCAATTCTTGTGACTGATGGATCGCCCGATGTTTACATTAGGAACGGTTGTCACGGTTTAGATTCTGCTAGTAATGACACGGTTCAGATCTCTGGTCTGGAGGCTGGCACTTCATATGGTGGCATATTGGGTTCACAAATAAACGGCACACGGACAGTCAAGCAAACCGATATTGACGGCTTTGTTATTACTGCTGCGGCCAACGCTACTACAAATGGTTATGTGGGTGGTAATACTGCAGTTAGTTCACGAAACGTTCAATTCAATATAGTCAATCCTGTTGTGGCCAGTTTAGTGCCTGCCGGAACTTCTATTGATGTTAGTGCTAAATTCACCACTGGGCGTTCTGTTTCTGGGGTAGAAACAAAATATACAAAAGATGGCTCATATGCTCGTATCACTCCTGGAATAAACACAGATTTTGCAACGCCACGAGTTATTGCTAACTCTGCGTTAGAGATTGCTAACTTGCAAGCGGGAACTTATTCTGCAGATATTAAGATAAACCTGCTCTCTACAAACGATTATGTTTCACCGTTTATTGACCTAGAGCGAGTTTCGCTATCGTTGGTTCAGAACTGTGTTGATGACCTTACTGTCAGACCAGCGGTCCATACGAGAGATGAAACTCAACCTTGGATGGGTGTTAATAATGGAGGTTCTCGTCACATTACGACTCCAGTCTCGTTGGCAGATGATGCAGTTGGGGTGAAAGTCGACTTTGATGTAAACATACCTGATATCAATTCTAGCTTTGAATTCTATTATAGAACTGCAGTCTCGTCGGATGATATTTTAAATGAGCTCTGGGTCCTGGTGCCTGTCACCCCGAACGTTACGGGCAACAGAAATTCTTATGTTAATCAAAGCATATTGATTGGTGGGTTGAACGGGACTTTGCTTCCATTTAACCAATTCCAATCTAAAATTGTGTTTACTTCAAGTAACATGGCGACAGCTGCTACTGTTCGTAATTACAAAGTTAAATTCGTGGCTACATAATATGAGTCCTCTCTGCTACGCAAGACACATTCCAGTTCAAGGGCATCAGGGGTTTGTTCGAGATACCTCAACTGGGGCTGTACTAAATATAGATCGTACAGGAATAGAACAAGCTAGACAAAACAAGAAGAATAGATTAGAACAAAGAAAACAACAGGAAAATTTGGCAGAACGCGTATCCTCTATGGAAGAGGATATAACTTCAATCAGGTCTCTCTTAGAAGTAATTGCACAAAGGCTGAATAATGTCTCATGACGGGTTTGTAGACAAAGGGCGTAGGGATTTAAACCTAAGCGACCCTCTTATAGAGGAAGTACTTCCGCAGTATTTCGGTACTCAATATCCTAAATTCATTTCCCTTCTGGAAAGATATTACGAGTTTGAGACAGACTCTGCAAGCCCAACAGAATTAATTGGTCACCTTTTCGAAAGCAGGGACATAAACCAAACAGACCTTTCTTTACTGAGTTATATTGAAGACGAATTGTTACTCGGTAGTAATTATGCAGAAGGGTTTCAAGACAAACGCGCTGCAGCTAATTTCTCCAGCCAATTATTTCGAGCAAAGGGAACCAAATATTCAATTGAGTGGTTCTTCCGAGCTTTCTTTGGCGTTGATCCTGAGATATTTTACCCTAAAGAAAATATGTTTCTTTTGGCAGGCTCTGATTCAGACACGCTTAACAGTAAAATCGGCGCGGGATATAACAAATATATTACCAACGATAAACTCTATCAAACTTTTGCGTTACAGATAACATCTGAGCTAGGTGTCGAAGAATGGGAAAACATTTATAAACTATTTGTGCACCCTGCAGGAATGTACCTTGGATCCCGATATGTAGTAAATGCTGATGCAGAGATTGCGGGTTTAGACTCTGCCATTGTTAACAATTCAATAACATCAGCCGTATCTGCCGCCTTTACGCTCGGGGCGGACAACACCACGCCAGACGAAGGCGATTTAGTCACATTCACTATTGGTGGTTCTAATATTGATTCTGAATATTATTACTGGTATGTTAATCCAGTCTCGATTAGCGATAGTGATATTGTTGGACCGTATCCAACTACTAATAACCGAGAACCTATTTTTGTTGGGAACTCTGCCAGCTTTGACCTTACTATTGGCTTTCAGGATGAGCAAGAAACTGACCTAAAACAATTTTCTGCTATTCTCTCAGACGAACCATTTCCAGGAGCTATTCCTGGAGCAAAAGGATCTTTAGCGAATCAATTAATTTCTATAAACGATGTTTCTTACACCGTTAATACTACTGGCGGCGTTTCTCCGACCACCGGACCAGATCAAACTGTAAATGTTCTCGAAGGAGCTACGGTTACTTTTGCCCTCGCGCCAAATGCACCATCGATCATTCCTAACAAACCAGTTTTTTTTACTACGAGTCTTCCAAACCAATTTGTGGATAGTGACAATATCGCTGTCGGCGATCATGATGTTTTAAGTGGCAAAAAAAGGCTGGTCTCGCTGAATAGTTCGGGCGGTTCTACGACTTTAACTATCGCTACAAATGTTGACACAGGCGCAAAAGGGTTTATTGCACAATTCGAAGATTCTTCTGGTAATCAGATCTTTGGTTATTCTACTTTTAATGGTATTGAAGTTCTGATACAAGATACAGTTGCTTCAAATTATACGGTCATAGCAACCCCGTTTACTGCTAGTCAACCCTCTGAAGGGGTTTCTAGCGGAAGCTCGATGAGCTTTACTGTCAACGGCACCAATTTAGAACTTGGCGATAGTGCAGTATATCTTGACGTATTACATGTCACAACAAATAACGCAGACTTTACCGCTGTTCCACCAGGAAATTCGCCAACGGCAAGACATCTAATGACACTGGTGAGCGGGGATGGCGGACTGACGGGCACTGCCAGTGCAATTGGTTTGATTACTATTGCACAAGACGCGTCGGCCGAAGGCGCTGAAACATTCAGAGTAAATATTTTAGACTCGGCAGTTGCTGGTAATGTGTTAACGACGACAGGTACAATTACAATACAGGATACCAGTTTTACGCTTACTCCTTCTGGAGACGTTAACGAAGGCGAGACGTGTACTTTTGATATTTCAGGAACAGGAATAAATTCGGGCGGTACAGCATATTGGCAAATGGACTATGGTACAGCAGATTCTTCTGATTTTATCAATCACCCATCTTCTGCCGGTGATAGAAGAGCGGTTATAGTAACATCTGGAGGTTCTCCAGAAGGTCAATTTGACGTCGATGTCGCCGCAGATTTTACTTCTGATGGTGGAAACGAAACTTTTGCGACCAGCATCTGGACAGCTCCTACAGGTGGATTACAGCTGGCAGCTTCGGGTAATGTTACGATTACAGACACTTCTGTTCCTACAGGAGCGGATTATAATATTTCTGCTACTGGTGTTACAGAAGGCGGCAATATAGTTCTCTCCGCTTCTCCAGGAGCTGCCTCGGGAGGTACGATAGATTGGACAATAGACGGAGTTGGGGTGGGTGATTCTGCCACGTCTCTAGAAAATAGAATGAGTTCATTGACCGGAACATTCGGTGTCGTAAGCGGAACTGTAAATGTTAATGTTGGCACAACTTCGGATTCAGATGTTTGGCCATACGTAAACAATGGCCGAGTAATCATAGACATCAATGGCGGCGCGGCTGGCGTTGACTCTGACAGGTTTACAGTTAGCGATGCTGCTGCTTCCTACGAGCTTATTGCTACAAACGATACCGCAGGAGCTTGGGACGAAGGTTCTACAACTCAATGGGCGATCAAAGGCACAAACATAGACAGCGACACAGTTGTCTATGTTGCGTTTACTGGTGGTACGGCAGATGGCAATGATTTTGCTACACCAAACCCATATCAGAGCCGCCAAGCGGTAACTCTTGTTTCAGCAAACTTTAATCCTGTAAGCGGGTATAACGGAACTTACTCTGTTGCGATAGAGAATGACACAACAACAGAAGGCAATGAAACATTTAACGCGAGCATTTGGAATCAGGCTACTTCTGGTATTCAACTGGCCAGCGCTGGGGCGTTTACGATTAACGACACAAGTACCGGTGCCGCAGTTAGTAGCTACGTGTTCTTTGGTAGAGCACACGACGACTTTAGCACCACGAATAATACGGGTTCGACTGTTACTACATTCAGGAATACCGGATTTTGGGAAACTGCAGGCGGCGCTGGTGTTGCTGACGATGGTGTTGAGCCTGATTATACTGGCGCATCTTCTCACTTTGACGACGAGTGGTTATCAACGGGAGGCAGTGTCTCAGATTATCAAATTAGAGTTACAGGATCATTCGGTACCTATTCTTCACAAGGGTCTGGTAGTTGGGGTTCTTGGCAAACACTTAGCAGCAATCGTGCATACGGTATTAATAATAGCAATGGGGGTTCTGGCCTCAAAATTGGCGCCAGCACATTGACTGTAACAATAAAACGATATACTGGAACTTTGGGAGTAGGTGATACGGTGCTAACCAAACTATATAATGTTAACTGCAGCGTTGGGAGTTTATAAGAATGGCAACAATACTTCAATTAGCAGATATGGTATACGCTAGTAGCCTAATAAATAGTGAAACCTGTTTCGCTACAGAATCGAAATCAAACGGGATTTTTTTCTACGGACAAAACGGTACTGATGCTATAGAACCACAAGGGGCTGTAGGAAATGAGGTTGGTGATAATGTTACTGGAACTTGGCGGTTTGAAACAAATTCCGTCGATCAGTCTGAAGATTTTTGGGTAGCTAATGGTCAATGTGATGATACTGGTGTAGTTGATTATTCAAATCTTTGGATAAGAGCAGAAGATAACATAGATCCTGTAGGCGGTGGATGGTCGGTCGGCAGTAATGCATTTGACACTTGGTATAATATGGGTAATAGAATTAATGTTAGCTGGACTTACCAAAGAAACGGTACTAACAATGGCAGTCCGGTCACTTGGAACGGCAATTTTAAATTATATGTATTAGAAAAAGCGACGACGCCGGTTGGAACAGCAAGCGCGGAAGGCGCTACTTTAATTGGTACTCCTTCATTAACGATATTTAATAGTGGTTCGCCGTAAAAAGGATAAGTACAAAAATGGCACAATATAAAGATTTAACTATAGATCAGGGCACAGACATTACGGTTGAGTTGCATCTTATCAATACAGATAAAAGCGCTAAAAATTTGACGGGTTATTTTACTTCAGCGAAGTTGGCGCCAAATTATAACGCGACAGATTCTGATAGAATTTCTTTTATTACTGAAGTTGCAACTCCCGCGACTGATGGTATAATGTATTTGTCGCTGACAAACCAACAAACTGATGGCCTACAAACAAAAAGAAAATATGTTTATGATGTTGAAATTTCATACATTAGCGATAGTGATGGAATGGGATCAAGTATTTTTACAATAGAAAGAGTTCTTGAAGGGAACCTGTTCGTAAAGCCTTCTGTTACAAAATAATATTTTCTAATCCCTATAAATAGGTGGTAACGCGCCTAAATTGGTTAATCTATTAGGGTTGGGATGAGTAAACAAAAAGTAACAGTCATTGTTGAAGACGCTACAGTAGTCGATGTATTACAAGTTAATCGCACGACCGTTAATAGAATTGTAGTTCGTACTTCCAATGCCGCCATACAAATTCCTGTTGGGTGGCCTTCCAGCGAAAATGTAATAGTTCAAAATAACCCATCACTAGATCTATTGATGTCGACATCAATAGAAAAGGTTGTTCTTGGAAATACCGTTCTTCTGGGTGATACTCAGAGATATCTTTATAATGATTCTTCTTTTGTCACGAACATAATCGATTCAGATTATGTTAATGCAATATTGGCCCCAAACAACGTCGAAGAATCAGTTGATTCTGCTTCAGACGAAGTTCTTTTTGGTAGGTTCAATCCATTAGTTTGGGATTCGGGCGGTAATCAATATGGTGGAGCAGATTACAGAATTATAGCTGGGTATCAACCTGATCCCGAATTTCCCGACGAAGTCGTTTCGGTTCGAGACGCAGAATTTCTACCCTATGGCACTGATGGTTTTAATAAATTTAGACTTTTGCTCGCCACGTTTACTCCTGGTATTGGAACAGGAGCGCCTCTAAACATTAATTTAAATTGGGATGTTTTGGCTAGTGGATTTTCTATATCTATCTCAAACCCTTTGGATTTTGTAAGTCGGTATGTGGATGAAGTCATTGGCTTCGAAGGGCCTCCTAACGCAGAAGTGGGATCGCCCCAGTATCCAATGGGTCTAGGGAATGAGATTAAGATAGAAAGATTCAATACCACCGGTCCCTCTCCAATACCCTTTGGAGGTTCGACTTGGTCTGAAGCTTGGACCACTAACCCCGATTGGTACCTTAACACATCGCCAGAAAGAGGCGACGAGAGTTATATAACTGATTACTACAGCGCGCGCGACGTGACAATTATTAACGGCTCGGAAGAAATTACCGGTGGGGCAACTAACCAAACCAAAGGTGGGGACGCGTCTTTATGGATTAAGCTTAAAGATACTACGGGATTTGAATATGGAGGATATGTCTCGCCTTTAGATAATGGCGCTCGAGTAAATTTCAATTGGCGTAACGCTACTTTAAACGTATCGATCACTAATGTAAGTGGCAGCAATTTCTTAAAAACTTATACTAGCACAACTTATACTTCATCAATAACAAACCTTACTGATATAAACAACGCAGAAGGAGCATTAGCTAGTGGGGACCCAGACGCTCCAGCACATATTCCAAAGTATCAACCTGCTTTCGTTACCGCTCTTGGCAATTTAGATGCTGGGTATACCGGACCATTTACGTCTACAGAAGATAAAAATAGATGGCCTGACGCTTGGAGCTATGGTGGAAACCCGACTCAACGAGCACTAGGTAGTGGTACATGGACCTTTTTTGATCCTGTCCATAAAGACGATCATCCTCGAAGTTCAAGCGGCCCCAGTGTAAATTACAGACACCTTTATGCTGCAGCAAGGATTACACGTCCTCTTGGAATAGCAGGATCTCTTGTTGGTGATTCAGCAGGAGGATTAGACCCAGCTAAAGGCGCTTCATATATTGAGAGAATTTATAGCACCAACAATTCATTTAACGCTTCATGGGTATATTATTCTTTTTGGCTTTTTACTTCTTCATTGGCCTCACCGCCCACAAATTCTGATGTTGTTTCAGGATCAGATTATAAGTCGCCCGATGTAACACAACTTGGAAATCAAATAAATAACCTTAGTGGTCCTATTAATAATCCAGGAGCTGGACCACAAGCGTTTTGGTTTGGCATTAGAGCTTCTGCGACCCAACCAAATTTTTTCAGAACAGGGTCCAGCGCGTCTTTATTATCGGATGTTACACAAACCAATGCTACTGTTTTTTTACAGCCATCGCCAAAGCCAGCAAATTATCTCGCAGAGGAATATAGTTTATATGGATTTGTTTTACAACCAGGATCTACTTACGTGAG
>TARA_R110002126_G_scaffold2598_6_pt1 | contig 13003 bp, 8 predicted proteins | sample TARA_R110002126 | Tara Oceans TARA_R110002126 (sample SAMEA4397536) | marine metagenome | biome: Polar Biome; feature: [DCM] deep chlorophyll maximum layer (ENVO:01000326); material: water (ENVO:00002006), including particulate matter (ENVO:01000060) such as... | depth 30 m
GGATCTTTTGAATATTACAGAAGTAACTTCATCAGATTTTGCAACTGTAAAAGCCTTAGTTCAAGGAGATATCGACACTTTTTGTGGATTTAAATTTATAACATCTAATCGTCTAACTGATGATGGCACTTCTCGCCTTTGTTTAGCTTGGGCTGAAGATGGTCTTAAATTAGGTGTAGGAAAAGATGTTACCGCTCAAATTACGGAGCGAGCTGATAAATCGTATTCAACGCAAGTGTATTACTGCATGTCCATCGGAGCAACAAGGATGGAAGAAGAAAAAGTAGTACAAATTGCATGTAACGAGTAAAGGAGGATTATATAATGGGTACAGTTTATTCTGTTCAAAAGACTAAATGGGATCAAAATATTCCCTCTGAAGCAATCAAACCTATTGAATTATCTGGTCGTGTTCGTGTAGCTTACGGTTCTTATACCGCTGATGCCGAACAATCAGACATTCATATGTTTAATTTACCAAACGGTGCAAGAATGCTGTCTGGTGAAGTAATGCATGTAGCAATGGGCGGATCTACTACTATATCAGTAGGAAATGCAGCTTATACAAATGCAGCAGGGACAGCAGTAGCTTTAGATGTTGATTCATATAAAGCCGCAGCCGCTTCTACTGGTGTTGCAACTACTGATATGTTAGCAACAGCAGCACTTGGTAGAAATACAGTTGTAGATGCTGATGGTACAGGACTTCCTGTTACTGTAAGTTTAGCCGGTGGTAATGGTACTGGTTTAATACAACTTAAAGTGCTTTACGTTCTAGATTAACACAAATTGGAGAGAGCAAGCGTTACGCTGCTCTCTCCCTTTTTTTAGGGAAAAACAATGGCTTCAGACGTTGATATAGCAAATAGTGCCTTAAATAACTTAGGTGCATCAAACATTAATGATTTAACAGAAGATAGTGTTGCTGCACGGTTATGTAACCAACGCTATGAGTTTGTCCGTGATTCTGTATTTAGAGCGCATCCTTGGAACTGTTTAGTAAGAAGAGCTTCTTTAGCACAAAACACTACAGCTCCTGATTGGCAATATACTTATGCTTTCAACTTACCAACAGATCCATATTGTTTAAGAGTTTTACGAGTAGAAGATTTAGATACTGATTATCAAGTAGAAGGACGTACTATAGCGTCTAACAATTCTACTATGAAGATAAAATACATAGGGCGAATAACAGATCCTAATGAATATGACATGCTATTAATTGAATGTTTGTCTGCACGATTAGCAGCAGACATAGCGTATGCTGTTACAAACAATAATGCATTAACAGCAACTATGTGGGAAATGTATAACCAGAAATTAAGCGAAGCACGTTTTGTAGATGCAACCGAGGGAATGCCCGGAACAGAAGGTGTTGATAATGGCGTAATGCACGCTAATACTTTTATTAATTCGAGGTTCTAATGCGAGCCACAACTTCCTTTACAAATTTCACTTCTGGCGAAATAAGTGATTTACTAGATGGTCGTACAGACTTAACACGGTATACTAATGCCGCAAAAAGTTTAACGAACTTTCTCGTACATCCTGCTGGTGGAGCTGCAAGAAGACCAGGCACAAAATTTGTTCATGAAGTTAAATCAAGTGCAGCAGCAGTAAGATTAATTCCTTTTGAGTTTAATACAACAGCCGCTAATACGTATGTGTTAGAATTTGGCAATTTGTATTTTAGAGTTTTTCGTGAAGGCGGTATTGTAACAGAAGCTAATGTTACTATATCAGCCATTACCAAAGCTAACCCAGCCGTTGTTACAGCAAACGGGCATAACTATTCTAATGATGACCATGTAATTATTAGTAGTGTTGTAGGAATGACAGAAGTAAATGGATTAACTTTTGTTGTAAAAAACAAAACAACTAATACTTTTCAAATACAAAATGTTGACGGAACAAACATTAATTCATCAGCATTTACTACCTATTCTTCTGGCGGTACGTCCGCAAAAATATTCGAAGTAACTACTCCTTATACTACAGCACAAGTGTCGGATTTAAAATTTACACAATCCGCTGATGTTATGTATCTAACGCATGTAGCGCATTATCCAAGAAAACTAACACGAACAGCGCATACTACATGGACATTAAGCACACCAGAATTTGTTAATGGCCCGTATTTAGATGAAAACAGTACAACAACTACATTGTCGGCTAATGCACGAACTGGTAGCAGTTGCACAATTACATCATCGGCTGATTTGTTTGTAAGTACCGATGTTGGTCGTACTATTAAGATATACGAAGGGTATGCTAAAATAACAGCCCGTACTAATGCAACAACCGTTGTATGTACCGTGCAAACAGATGAAATAGGCCAAGCCGAATTGCTACCGTCTTATGCGTCTAGTACTATTAGTTTAGTAGAAGGAGATCCAGACTCTACAGGAAAATCACACAATGACTTTATAAGAGACAGTAATAAGCAGTTTATAGAACAAGGTTTTAAGGAAAACATGACTATAACAATGTCGAATGCTACAAATTCTGCGAATAATAAAGATTATGAAATTGTCAAAGTAACCAGCGATGAAATAACATTAGTTCCAGTAGATGACGTAGTAGCACAAGCAGCTTCTCCAACTATAACTTTAGTTGGAAAATTACAGGCTACTAAAGATTGGTCATTAGGAGCTTTTTCTGAAACAACGGGTTATCCAAGAACGTGTGCTTTTTATGAACAAAGATTGGTGTTTGCAGGAACATCTACACAACCCCAATCGTTATACTTTAGTGTGGCAGGCGATTTTGAAAATTTTACTGAAGGTGATACAGACGCTAGTGCATTAAATTACACTATTGGTTCTAACCAAGTTAATCGTATTGTGTATTTAGCAAGTGCTAGTTCTTTATTAGTAGGAACAACGGGCGGTGAGTTTGTGGTGCGAGCATCAGGTACAGATGAGCCATTAAACCCAGAGAATGCTCAAGTTAAGAAACAAGCCAGTTATGGTAGCGCTGATACACAGCCTGCTCAAATAGGTGGATATACATTATTTGTGCAAAGGGCTAAACGTAAAATAAGAGAATTACATTATGTGTATGACACCGATAGTTACCAAGCTACAGATTTAACAATCTTAGCCGATCATGTTACGGAAAATGGCATAATTGAACTGGCTTACCAACAAGAACCAGACAGCATAGTATGGGCTGTAACAGGCGATGGTCGCTTATTAGGACTAACCTATCGTAGAGAAGAAAACGTAGTAGCGTGGCATCAACATAAATTAGGTGGTTCTTGGGTAGATGGAAGCACTACATATAATTATGGTTATGTAGAAAACATTGCCTCTATTCCTGGGGAACTTAACCAAGACAATATATATATGGTTGTTAAACGTACTATTAATAATGTAACCAGAAGGTTTGTAGAATTTTTATCAATCACAGATTTTGGTGATAATGTTACCGATGCTTTTTTTGTCGATAGCGGATTAACCTATTCTGGATCAAACACATCAACAATAAGTGGATTAGATCATTTAGTTGGCCAAACCGTTTCTGTTTTAGAAGAAGGATCAGCGCATCCTACAAAAACAGTAACATCAGGAGCCATAACATTAGACCGGGCTACTACTAAAGCGCATGTAGGGTTAGGTTATACGTCAACATTAAAAACACCTCGTATGGAAGTGCCAATGGCAACAGGCACTATACAAGGTAAGATTAAAAAGATTTACAATGTTACTGTAAGATTTTTTAGAACAGTTGGAGCTTCGGTTGGCACACGTTCTGATGCTTTAGATATCATACCATTTAGAGACAGTTCGGATGCAATGGACACAGCGGTGCCATTATTTACAGGTGATAAAACTATTGAAGCGCAACCTAATTGGGACACAGAAGGCAGTATTATAGTTGAGCAATCACAACCATTACCTATGACGATTGTAAGTATATACGCTTCTGTAGACATACAAAATAAATGAAGATTGTTCCGTTTATACCAGAACATGCTGCCGATATAATACATAACAAAAAGTTATCAATAGGCACATTATATCCAAAGCATGAATGGAAAGAGCATATACAAAAAGTTTCTCATTATGATGCATGGACAGGCTTAGACAATGGACACATTGTTGGTTGTGCCGGGATTATGCCTTTATGGGATGGTGTTGGTGAAACATGGTTTATTGGTGCAGATCGCATACAAAATCATACACTTAGCGCTGTACGATTTGTTAGAAAAATTTTTAAAGAAAAACAAGATAATGGTGATTACACACGCTTACACGCTAATGTTCGTGCTAATTGGCCAGAAGCAATTAAGTTTGCCAAACTGGTAGGTTTTACAAAAGAAGGTTACATGAAAAAATTTGGCCCAGACGGGCTAGACTATTTAGTAATGGGAAGGATTAAAACATGGCTGTAGCACAAGGTTTAATGTTAGCAGGCGCAGGTCTATCCGCTTTTGGAACAATAAAAGGAGGAAAAGGCGCTAAAGCAGGAGCCGATTATAATGCTAGTATTATGGAACGTAATGCTAAAGTTGCAGAAAAAGAAGCAGAACAAATAGGCCGTGTAGCAGGATGGGATATACAAGATAATGAAAAAGAATTTCAAATATTAAATGACCGATCTGTTATGGCCTTTGGTAAAAATGGTTGGATGACTGGATCAGGAACGCCATTAAAAAAAGCTATGGCTAATGTAGTAGAGTTTCAAAAAGACATGGAAGTGGCACGCTACAATACAAAAGTAAAACAAAACGAGAAAATAGAGTCTGCTACCAACATGCGTTTACAAGCCGAATTAAAACGCTACGAAGGTAGAGCGCAATTAAAAGCTGCACGGGGCAAAGCAATGGGAACATTGTTAAGCGCTGCTGGTAGCGCTTACACTATGAAGTCATAAAGGGATAACATGAAAGTTCCAACATATAAAAGACAATTACAACGTACAGATCGAACTGGTGCAGGCATGTTAACAGCGCAAGTAAACCCTAATGTTATGGCTTTAGCTGGACAAGGATTAGAACAAGCTGGTCAACAACTGTTTAGTTTTGGCGCTGATATGTTGGAAGTAGAAACTAAAAAGCAACAACTAGCTATTAAAAGTGAATCAAGCATAGCTGTTCAAGAATTAAATACACAATTAAAAGATATCAGACTAACTGTAAATAAAATGCAAAACCCTTATCAAGCAGAAAACTATTGGGCAGTAGAATCACAAAAAGTTTTAAATCGTATAAATAACAATTTAAGCAAAGAAGCTCAAAGTTTATTTAGTATTAATGGTCAAAAACTTTATACAGACGAAAATTATGAGTTTAGACTTGCTAATGAAGCTAAAATACCAGAGCATATGAAAGCAATAGCTAATGATGAAAGAGGTCTAATATTAGATTTAGTTTCTAATCCTAAAAGAACTGTAGCCGAAAGAATGAACGGTATGATTTCTATTGTTGGCGGCTATAAAAAAAACACAGATAATTTTTCATTTGCAAATCCTCCTAAGAATAATGTTGGATATTCTAGAGGTGGGGATTTTACAGAAAAAGATAAAAATTTATTAAATTTCCACAGATTAAATGTTTTTAATAATACTGTATTAGAAAATCCAGACAAATCTATAACTACAGTTTATATAACAGGAATTAGAAATCCAGCAGAGGGAGAAAATAGCCCTATATACGCTGTGCCAGGATATTATAATGGAAAAAAATATTCTAAAGAAGAAGAAAAAGATTTACAAGAAATTGCTACAGAAGAAGGATGGTTTGACGTATACCCTTCTGACCTAGATGCAAAATCACATAAAAAACGTGTAAACAAATTGCACAAACTAATTGATGAAGACGGAAAAAATTATAATAAATTAGAAAAAACTTTTCAAGAAGGTTTAAATTATAATTTATATAAAGAAAATATTGTTCCTTATGAAGAATTTAAAAAATTAAACAAAGAGTCTTTAACAACTATTACAACTAATATATTAAAATATTTAATGCACGATGTTGAAGATGCTGACGATGTAATAAGCGATGTAAATGCAGGGTTAATTATAGATCCTATCTTTAATAGTATTTGGGAAAATTTACCAATAGAAGAAAAAGATTCTATAATTAAACAATCAATGGAAACTGCTAAAAGCATAGAAGATTTTAAAGATAAAGAAATAAAAGAAAACGATGAGGCATACAAAAAACAGATAGTAGATACTAGAAGAGCTATATTTAATGCAACAACCTCTGATGATGCATTAGAAGCTCATTTGTATATGTTATCTATCGGTGGATATGTTGATCTTAATGAGCAAGAAAGTGCATTGGAAAAGATTGCACAATTAAATGCAAAACCTGGAGATGAGGGCGCTGTTACATTTAGAACTTCAACAGAAGATGATGATGGCACAACAGTTTATAACTTGGGAGTAGCAGATAAAAATGATCTATTAACTTATGAAATGGTTGAAAAAGCTGCTAAAAATGGTCTATTAACAAAAAATTCTTATTTAACTTGGACGGGAAAGGTAGAGACAGAAAAAAACGATGCATTCGAATTTGGCAACAGCCAGTTTGCAAAAGAATATGGGTATATTGCAGAAATGGATATGAATGATGATCTAGGTAAAACTATTAAAGCTGCTTTTGAGAAATCTTCTCAAAAATTAGAAATATATGTGGAACAAAATAAAGAGGCAACTTACCAAGAAATTGTAGCTAAACATTCAGAAATTATACAAGAAAATAACCAATACTTTAAAGATACTTTATATATTGCAAGAAGCGCTTCTATAGCTACATATAATAACCCTGGTGCAGGATTAAAAAATATTGATATGACTAATTTAACTAATGATGAAATTATAAACGCTGCTAAATCACAATTAGCATCGGGCGATATATCACCAGCAATATTTGATGTTTTATTAAAAAGGTTTTCTTATTACCAATTACAACAGGTAGATAAACGATGATATATAGTATTGAAGAAGAATTAGAAAAATATGAACTAGCTAAAGTTGATCTTAGTAAAGTACCTGCTGATAAATGGGAGCGTACAGAAGTTCTTACAGATGAAAAAGGAACGCCATATACTGTTGGTATAAAAAATGGTATATCATGGAAATTACAGCCTGATGAAGAAGAAGAAAACCAAGTAGTTGCTAGTAATACGCCAAGCATTACAGACATAGAAAGAGAAAAACAAATAGCTTTAAAAGCGGATTTAAACCTTGTAAAACCAGATCCTAATGCTCCGCTTCCACGAATAATTGAAGATTCAGCAAAAGCAACTACTAAAGCTTTAGCTATAGTAGGAGATAACACAACAAGATTAGCAGGTAATATTTTAGGAGCGCCAGGTGATCTTGCTAATTTTATTGCAAAAACATGGCGCAGCGGAATGCCTATGGCAGATGATCCAGATTTTAACGAAGATTTTGACTTTTTTATTGGCGGAGAAGATATTAACAATAAAATACAAGATGCGTTAAGTTGGATTGATACTAATGTAATGGGTAATAACCCTATAGATACTTGGGCGGCAGAACCATACAATAATGAAACTTATGGAAAGATAGCAGAAGGATTAATGCAATTTGTAATTCCTGCTGTTCCTTCTGCAAAATTAGTAAAAGCTGGTGATATAATTGTAAACGGAATGGTAAGTTTAAGCCCTATGGTGCGTGGTTATATGTGGGGTGCTTTAGCAGATACTTTAGCTTTTCCAGCAAATGAAGAGTTAATAACGAAAAATTTAGCAGAATATTTTGCAGGAAAAACACCAGAAGAACGCACAGAATTTGCTAATCAAATAATGGATATATTTGAAAAAAACCCAGAACATGCAGAAATATTTAATCAATTAAAAAATACCGCAGAAGGTCTAGTAATTGGTGGTATGTTAGATGGAACTTTACAGTCTATACCATTTTTAAGAACAGCTGTAAAAGCCGCTAAAGGGATAAATTGGAAAGAATTGTATGACCGTATTGAAATAGATCCTAACACGTTAAATTCTACAGGTTTTGGAGGTATTAAATTAGGAGATAAGAAACCTCCTCTTATACCAAGCGAAGAACCTTTTTATTCTGTAGTAGAAGAAACTATTGAAAAGTTGCCTATGGAAAAAGGTAGCGGTATGCAAATGTTAAACACGATAAAAAACTCTAAAGGTGTAAAACCTGAAGAGCTAAAATGGTCTGGATTAGAAACTTTCTTAAAAGATAAAAAAACAGTTACTAAAGAAGAAATGCTAAACCACATGAAAGCTAATAAATTAGAGTTAAAAGAAGTAGACAGAACAAACGATGCACTAAGAACCTATGAGGATATAGAAATTCGTATGGAGTCATTAGAAGCTAGTGAACCTTTGGCTAGAGAGGAAATTGACCACCTAATTTCTGACAATTTTGAGTACGCAGAAGATAATTTTGAAGAGACATTAGAAACAATGGTGCAATCCGAATATATAACTAAAGATGAACAAGCCCTTATATCAAATTTTGCTTTAGATAATGGTGGTATAAACTCGGTTTTAGATTTTAGAAACACAGAATTTAAATTTTTTCAAAAAAAGTTTGATGAATTACTAAGTGATAAAGCTTATGCTGACTACGAAGATTTTCCTTTATATACTTGGACAGACACAAACTCACGATACACTATTCAAGGAAATGATAATGGGTTTTGGGCTACAGATAATATGGGAAGAACTATAGAATTAGAAGAACCTACAAGTATACAAGAAACTATAAAGAATGTTAAAGATGATATGGCAAAAGCAGGACATTTAGACTATGTAAGTATGAAACCGCTACATAAAGATTATCAACTAGGAAATGAATTTGAAGACTTTCGAAACCCAAGAGAATTTATTATTCACGAACCAAATTTAAAAGGCGAAGCGTTTGTGCAAGGCACACATTATCCAGAAGAAAACCCCTTCTTTCATTACCGCACTAATGACCGTATTACAAAAGACGGCAAGAAAACATTATTTGTAGAAGAAATACAAAGCGACTTGCATCAAACGGCTAGAGATGTTGGGTATAGAAACGAAAATACTGAACACACGTTAGCAATGATGACTAAATTAAAAAATCAAGAAGTAAAACATTTAAGAGCATTAAAAAGAGATCAAGACTTACACAGATTGTCCCAAGCTTATATCGATGGGACTGAAGAAGCTATTATGCAAGATAAAGCATTAACTAGAAAAATAATGCCAGTACAAGATACAGTAAGTCAAGCAAGAGACGAAATAATAAAAATGGAAAGTGCGGTTATTGACACACCATTAAAATCTAATTGGCATGAAACTGCTTTTAGAAGAATTATAAAAAGAGCAGCAGATGAAGGTTATGATACAGTTACTTGGACACCAGGTTCTGTGCAAACTGATCGTTACCCCCGTGGCGATCCTAAAATTGCTGAAGGTATGAAAGCTTTTTATGATGGCGCAATTAAAAATTATGCGGAAAAATGGGGTAAAAAGTTTGGTGCTAAAGTTAATGTTACTACTATTAATAGAGGCAATACAGAAGTAGAAGTTTGGCAAATAAATATTACACCAGAAATGAAAGAGTCAGTAGTTACAAAGGGTGTTCCTTTCTATGGTATACCTGCGGCTATCGGTGCTGAAAAAATGCTAAATCAAGAAGAAGAAATTACACAAAACAATACAATATAACTTAATATAGGATTTGCTATGATTAAAGAACAAGCAAATAACGCTGCCCTTACGGGTGGTGTTACAGAAATTGCAGAAAACCCTAATGAAGTGCAAGTAGCAGGCGGCCCAATAAAAACACTTTTAAATTTATTTGAAGCAGCAACAAACTCTAAACCTAAACCAAAAGAAAAACCTAGGCCTAAAAATGTAGCTAAACAAACGCCAACAGGTATTGCTGAAAGTGCTGTACTAGAAAAAGATAAAAAATCTTACGGCAGAACTGCGGATTATTGGGCAAAAAAGGATTTAAGTCCAGAAGGATATAAGCGTTGGAAAGCAAATAATAAACAAGCAAGAATGCCTAAACCAGCCGATGAAAATGTTATGGACACCGCTAACAGAGCATTAAGTGAATTAGAAGCTAATACCCCTTATAAAAAAGACAAAAACATAGCAGACGAAGATTTAAACCCGTCTTTATTTAATTTTAATAAAGCAATAAAAAAAGATGGTAAAGGCGGATTAGATTTTAATTTTGAACATTTAAAAACAGGCGATGATGTATTAAATTTAATTAATGGTGTGTCTGAAATTTATCAGGACGCTACTAAATTAGCTAAACGTGGTGTTATAACAAACAAAGAAACAATGGCTAATGCTTCTGATTTATTAGCAGACGAACTAGGAATAACAAAAAAACTATTTAAACTAGGTCGTGGCTCAACAATGAACGCTGCTGAAATGACAGCGGTAAGAGGTTTAGTTTTAAAGAGTGCAGAACGCTTGCATTTATTAGCAAGAAAAGTAAAAACAGGTTCAAGTGAAGATGCTTTAAAGTTTCGAAGACAATTAGCTATTCACGCTGCAATACAAATGAAAGCTAAATCTGCACAAACAGAAATTGCTAGAGCATTACAGGCTTTTAATATTCCTGTTGGTATGAGAATGGAAACCTTGCGAGAGGATGCTATCAATGGTGTATTACAAGAAACAGGTGGCAAACAATTAGCTATGGATATGGCACAAGGGTTAATAGATAGTGCTGAATCAGGGGGCAGAGCAGCTATAAATAAATACGCTAGAGATGGTTGGTTTTCTAATACAAAAAAAGCATGGCAAGAAGTATATATAAATGGATTGTTAAGTTATTCTTCAACAGCCATGAAAAACTTTTTTGCAACTCCAATTTTTCAAATGTATCAATTATCAGAAGAAATATTAGCAGGAACTTATGGCGCTCTTGAAAGAAGTGTTATTAGACCTGCTTTAGGTTTATCAAGAAGCACAGTAGATGATGGTGCTTTTATTGGAAGCACGGTTGCAAGATTTTACGGATGGTCAAAATCTTTTGAAGAAGCGTGGTTAGTTGCAGCAAAAACATGGCGCACAGAGTCAGCAGCATCTTTTGGACAACATGTAGACAATGGTGATTATAAAGCTATTAGTGGAGAAAAATTTGACGCTAATAATTTTTGGTCAACGCCTATTGATTACTTAGGTAAAATTATACGTTTGCCAGGACGGGGATTACAAACTGTTGATGATTTTTGGAAAACTATAGCGCAACGAGGTGAATTACATTCTCAAGCATACACAGCTAAAAAAACATCTTTATTAAATGGGGACGATGCAATTACGGCTAGAGATAATGCAATAATGGTTTTGAATGATCCCCGTGCTGTAAAAACAGTATTAGATGACGTAGCAAATTACGCTACTTTAACAAGCGATTTATTAAAATTAGGTAAACTTACAAATGCCGTACAAAATAGTTTTTGGGGTCGTATATTATTACCGTTTGCAAGAGTACCAACTAATGCTGTTTTGCGTACTTTAGAGCGTTCACCTTTGGCTTTCATGGCTCCTAGTTTTAGAAAAGCAATAATGGCAGGCCCAAAACAAAGACAAAAAGCGTTAGCAAGACTTACTTTTGGTACAGCAACAATGTATCAATTTCATCAATATGCAACATCAGGAAGAGTAACAGGCTCTTATCCGCAAGACCCAAAACAACAAAGGTTATTACCTCCGGGTTGGCAACCATACAGTTTAGTTTTTAGAGATAAAACTATGGTTAATAAAGATGGAGAAGTTGTTGCTACTGATGTTTGGAAAGATGATGATGGTGATTTATTGCCTATATATGATGAATACGGTTTACCTAATGGCCCATTAAAATATATTAAATATGCAGGGTTAGAACCAGTTGGTGCTGTGTTAGGTATATCAGCTGATGTGGCAGAAAGAATGCGTAGAACAGATGATCCAAGAGTAGCAGGAAACTGGGTTAATGCTGCTAGTTTTGCAACATTTGATTATTTTCAAGAGTTACCTTTTTTACAAACTGTAGGAGATATATTTTCCGCTTTAAAACATGATGATATAAGTTATTTATCAGATGGTATTTTTAGAAATACTATAACTATAATACCAAAACCTTATGGTAATGCTACTTCTACGCTTGCAAGAGAATATGGAGATAATAAACAAAGAAAAGTAAGTGAGGATGTAGAGTATTACACTTTAGAAGATGTAGGAAATTTTCCTAAAATTAAAAAAAAGAATGGAGATATGGTTTATGAAGCTACAGGTACAAAAAATCCTCCTTATAGTTATGTTGGTAAACCAAAAATAGGAAATCTTGCAAATGATGCTTTAGAAAATATGTGGAAAAAACAAACTAAAGATACTTTTTTATTTGGAGAGAAAGATTCTTTAGCCATACAATATGATACTTTAGGGCATCCAAGAGTACAAAATACAGCTCGATTTGATATAAGGCCGGGAGAAGCCATATGGAACATTGTTTCACCATTTGATGTAAAACGTGGTGAGGCTTTACCACAATGGAAAAAAGAAATTTATAAAGTTGGAATGCCTTTATCAAACAAAAGACGAATGCTCTTTAACAAAATTCCTTTAAGTGAACAACAAATGAGCGATTACACAAATTTAGCTAAAAATATAGTAACATTAAGAATTGGTAGAGAGCCGGAAAGAAAGTTTAGACACGCTTTAGAATACTTAATTCGAGACGAAAAATGGAAAACTTATTCTTTAGAAGACAGAGCAAATAAAATTAAAAATCTAGAAAATAAATTTTATAAAAAAGCTATTGACCGATTAACAACACTTCCAGGCAATGAAGAATTGTATCAAATCGTTCAAAACGTAAGATTAGTTATGCAAGAAATTAACCCTCAAATAAGATAAGGAAAGACAATGACGGTATCATCGTTAACCACTAAAAATAGTTATTCTGGAGACGCAAGTACTACTACTTTCGCCTATGGATTTAAGATTTTTGCAAGTGCTGAAATTAAAGTATTTATACGTAGTGCCGCAGGAACGGAAACATTAAA
>TARA_R110002126_G_scaffold7220_2_pt1 | contig 13001 bp, 11 predicted proteins | sample TARA_R110002126 | Tara Oceans TARA_R110002126 (sample SAMEA4397536) | marine metagenome | biome: Polar Biome; feature: [DCM] deep chlorophyll maximum layer (ENVO:01000326); material: water (ENVO:00002006), including particulate matter (ENVO:01000060) such as... | depth 30 m
TGTGGTCAGCTATCAAACGGCGTGGCTAAAGGCGAACCATCCGGTCGAGTTTATGGCTGGTGTGATGAACTGCGATATCCACCTGACCGACAAACTGGCGGTGTATTTCGAGGAAGTGCGCAAACGGCTGGAACTGCCGTGGGTGCCGCCTTGCGTGAACCGCTCTGATGCGACGTTCAAGGTGGTAGACGGTGCGTTGGTCTATGCGCTTGGTGCGTTGAAAAACGTCGGCGTCGAGGCCATGAAACTGATCACCGAAGGCCGCAAGGTCGAAGGTGTCGACAAGCCTTTTGCCACATTGTTTGATCTGGCACGCCGCGTTGATCTGAAACGTGTGGGCAAGCGGCCGTTGGAAATGCTGGCGCGGTCGGGGGCGTTTGACCAGTTGGACAACAACCGCCGTCGTGTCTGGAATGCGCTGGACGGGTTGGTGAGTTATTCCGCCGCGATCCACGAACAAAAGGCCAGCAATCAGGTATCGCTGTTTGGCGAGGCGGGCGATGACCTGCCCGAGCCACGCATTCTGCCCTGCGATGACTGGGAAGCCGCGGAACGCCTGACCGAAGAATTCAAGGCCGTCGGTTTCTATCTGTCCGGGCACCCGCTGGACGATTACATGGGGCCGTTGAAACGCAAATCGGCGGGCGGCGGTGTGCCGTTCCTGACCTTGGACGAACTGACAGAAAAGGTATCGGTCAAAGGTGCGATGAACGCACGGCTGGCCGGGATTGTCGCAGGGCGGCAAGAACGCAAATCCGCCCGTGGCAACCGCTTTGCCTTTGCGCAGTTGTCTGACCCGACCGGCGCGTATGAGGTCACGCTGTTCTCGGATACGCTGGAATTGGCGCGTGATCACCTTGAGACTGGATCAAAGGTTGTGGTGATGGTCGAGGCGACGATGGAAAGCGACCAGTTGAAATTGCTCGGCAGGTCGGTTGCGCCAATCGACTCGGTCGTGGCGGATGCAGGTAACATGGGTTTGCGTATTTTTGTGGACGAGGCTGCCGCCATTCAAGCCGTGGCTGAGGTATTGGCCGGTGCGCGAACGGCTACGAAATCCGCAGGAAAAGGGCCGATCCAGCTTTGCCTGATGGATCCGACGCTGCCAGGAGAAGTCGAAGTGGATCTATGCGCGGAATATCCGGTCACGCCCAAGATCAAAGGCGCGATCCGGTCGCTCAGCGGTGTCTTGGAAGTCGAGGAAATCTAGCAAGCGGGTTGCCGGCGACATTACTCCGGTGCCATTAGTAATGCGGCGGGCGCTCGTTTCCGATCACGACACCTTCGTTTCCAGCTGCTTCGCGTTCGCCTTCGCGCTGCATCAGCATGTGCACGCGACGGGTTAGCGTTGCTATTTCGGATTCCTGACGGGCGACGACATCTGACAGATCATCGACGCTGCGGATAAGATGAGCCATTTGTTCTTCAAGCTTGTCCATGTTCTGATCCTTACTATGCGTATGATCCGCAGATAGGCGAGGGCGACACCCTTGGCAACCGTCAGGGGGCTGTCTGCCCCCTGACCCCCGAGGATATTTTTAAGCCAGAGAAGGACCGGGTGCGGAAAGGCGAAAGGCGCGTGGTTTGCTTGCTCTTGTCGGGGGGGTGGGGTAGATGCGAAGCGCAAAGTTCAGCCCGCAGGATGTGATCCCATGGCCAAGCCAAAGAAGACCCCCCGCCCCAAGGCAGAAACGCCAAAAGGCTTTCGCGACTATTTCGGTGCCGAAGTAACGCAGCGCGCTGAGATGCTGCGCAAGATTGCTGGGGTTTATCATCGTTACGGGTTTGACGCGCTGGAGAGTTCAGGCGTCGAGACGGTTGAGGCCTTGGGCAAGTTTTTGCCCGATGTGGACCGCCCCAATGAGGGTGTTTTTGCGTGGCAGGAAGATGCGGATGCGGACAAGCCCGGCGACTGGTTGGCGTTGCGCTATGATCTGACCGCGCCGCTTGCGCGGGTCTATGCGCAGCACCGCAATGATTTGCCGACACCCTATCGCCGCTATGCGATGGGCCCGGTGTGGCGCAATGAAAAGCCCGGACCGGGGCGGTTTCGTCAGTTTTATCAATGTGATGCGGATACGGTTGGCGCGCCTTCGGTCGCTGCCGACGCCGAGATTTGTGCGATGCTGGCTGACTGCCTTGAGGAAGTCGGGATCGAGCGGGGCGATTACATCGTGCGTGTGAATAACCGCAAGGTTTTGAACGGCGTGATGGAAGTGGCTGGCGTGCTCGACCCGTCAGACACCGACAAGTTTGCAACCGAGCGCGGGATCGTCTTGCGGGCTATCGACAAGCTGGACCGGCTGGGTCTGGATGGCGTGCGTGCCTTGCTTGGTGCGGGGCGGAAAGATGACAGCGGTGATTTTACCGATGGCGCTGGTCTGGAAGAGGCTCAGGCCGATGTGGTCATGGGCTTTATGCAAGCCAAGCGCGATACTGGTGCGGAAACCGTGGCACGGCTGCGTGATCTGGTTGAGGGATCAGCCGTTGGCCTGCAAGGTGTCGAGGAGCTGGAGACCATTGCCGATCTGATGGCGGCGGGTGGCTATGGCCCCGACCGGGTCGAGATTGACCCATCCGTGGTGCGCGGTCTTGGCTATTACACCGGCCCTGTGTTCGAAGCCGAGCTGACGTTTGAAATCAAAGACGACAAAGGCCGCGTGCGGAACTTTGGCTCTGTTGCGGGGGGCGGGCGCTATGACGATCTGGTCAAACGCTTTACCGGCCAAGAAGTGCCTGCGACCGGTGTATCGATTGGCGTTGATCGCCTGCTGGCGGCGCTGCATGCAAAGGGTCGGTTGACCAGTGACACCGTTGGGCCTGTTGTCGTCACCGTAATGGATAAGGCGCGCATGGCGGACTATCAGGCGATGGTGGCCGAGCTGCGTCAGGCGGGCATCCGCGCCGAGGTGTATCTGGGCAACCCCAAGAACTTTGGCAACCAGCTGAAATATGCAGATCGTCGGGGCAGCCCTGTGGCGGTTATTGCTGGCGGTGACGAGTTCGACAGCGGGATGATCCAGATCAAGGATCTGATCCTTGGGGCCAAAATCGCTGAAAACGCGACGCTTGAGGAATGGAAAGACCGGCCCAGCCAATATGAAGTGCCGCGCGCCGAACTCGTCGCAAAGGTGCGTGAAATACTGGAGCTGGACCGCTAATGCCAACCCGTTCAGAGACGCTTGCCAAGGCGGCACAGTTGCGTGCCATGTTCGAGGCGCAGGGGGCAATGGTCGTGGAACCGCCGATCTTGCAACCTGCTGAAACTTTGCTGGATTTGTACGGTGAAGACATCAGGGCGCGGGCCTATGTGACATCGGACGCGCTGCGTGGCGAACAAATGCTGCGGCCTGATTATACGGTGCCCGTTGTCCAGATGCATATGACGCATGGGGCAGACCCCGCGCGTTATACCTATGCTGGCGAAGTTTTCCGGCGGCAGGAACATGATCCCGAGCGGGCCAATGAATTTATCCAAGTCGGCTACGAAGTGTTTGACCGGGCGGACCCGGCGGCAGCCGATGCCGAAGTGTTTGCGCGGATATCCGAAGCGCTACGCGGACTGCCGGTGAAGCCTGTCACAGGCGACATCGGTATCTTGATGGCGGCGGTCAAAGGGTTGGACACAACGGAGCGCCGCAAGGCCGCGTTGATGCGACACATCTGGCGACCCAGACGGTTCCGCAGCTTGCTGGAGCGGTTCGCAGGCAATACGCCGGTGCCGGCCACTCGGGCTGCGTTGCTGGCCGGGGCAGTACAAAACGACGCGCCGATGATTGGTTTGCGCAGCCCTCAAGAGATCGAGGCACGGATTGATGCGCTGCGCGAAGATGCCCAGGCACCTGCCCTGTCGGCCGAGCAAGTCGCACTGATAGCTGCACTGTTGGATGTGCGTGAAGTGATGCCCAACGCGCTGAGCCGTTTGCATGACATAGCGGTTGATTTGCCCGCGATTGGTGATGCCGTGGATTTGGCCGCTGCGCGTGCAGATGCGTTGGCCGCCCGCGGTATCGATACCGATCAACTGGCGTTCGAGGCGAGCTATGGGCGCGCGTCGATGGAGTATTATGACGGGTTTGTTTTTGGTTTCCGCGTGGAAACCCGGCCTGATTGGCCTGCCATCGCCAGCGGTGGCCGCTATGATGCCCTGACAAAACGGCTGGGGCAGGGGGATGAAATCCCTGCTGTCGGTGGGGTGATGCGCCCGGGCCTGATGCTGGAACTGGAGGCCGCGCAATGACGATCAAACTTGGTGTGCCCTCCAAAGGCCGGTTGATGGAGAAAACATTCGAATGGTTCGCTGCGCGGGGCATCACCTTGCAGCGTACGGGATCGGATCGCGAATATGCAGCAGCGGTTGGCGGCATCGACGGTGTGTCGCTTATGCTGCTGTCAGCCGGGGAAATCCCGCGCGAGCTGGCCGCAGGGCGCATACATCTTGGGGTCACTGGCACTGATTTGATCGAGGAAAAGCTGGCGCTGTGGGATCAACTGGTGGCTCCGGTTGAGGAACTTGCCTTTGGACACGCCGATTTGATTATCGCTGTGCCTGCTGCATGGCGCGATGTGGATACATTGGATGATCTCGACGCGGCAGCCGCAGCGTTTCGCGCGCAACACGGGTTCCGCCTGCGGATTGCAACCAAATACCACCGACTTGTGCGCGAGTTCCTGCGTGGTGCAGGGGTGGCGGATTATGCGCTGGTTGATAGTCAGGGGGCGACCGAAGGCACCGTGAAAAACGAAACCGCAGAAGCGATCGCCGACATCACATCAAGCGGGGAAACCTTGCGGGCGAACCATCTGAAAATTCTGTCGGACGGTCTGATCCTGAAATCGCAAGCGACGCTTTGGCGCAGCCGCACGGCAGATATGGATGATGATGAACGCCGGACCCTTGCGGCATTACTGAAAAAGCTTGCTTAGTCCAAAGGCCGCGCTGACGCGCGATTAAATTATTTATTTTGCCTCCGGCGGGAGTTTTGGGGGCAAAATGAAAGACGAACCTGCTGCTGTTTTCATTTTGCAAAATAAACTCAAATCCTAACCTCACCGCATATGGTTCGTTTGAGGTTTAGAGCACGCCGATCTCTGCCAAGGCGCGGTTCAACTCGGTGGGAAGCGGCTCTTCTTCCTCGCGGCCTGTTGGTAGATCAGCGGGCGCATCTTCGGGGCTGAGGTAGCGCCAGCCTTGGAACGGGCGTTTTAAGGCGCTTTGGACGCGGACCAGCGTTGGGTCCATCGTGATCGCACATCGGCGAATGCCGTCTTGCCCGATATATTCATCCAGTCGTATGATTTTTTGTCGGCATTGAATAACGCCTTTGATGACCCAGAAAATAGAACCGCCATTGGTCAATTCTGCTTCGCGTTTGGGCCACATGCGGGTGACGTGGCGGGGTAGGCCGTCAGCCGCTTGAGCGCGCTTAGTTTTTTGCCAAGCGGCTAGATCGTCGGTATTTTCAGCACCTACCGACAATTTTAAGATGTTTACGTACTTATTCAAAGAATCTCTCCGCCTTGCGTATATAATGTAGCTTGTCTGTCATGACCTTCAAGCTGTTGTGCTTTTGCGGCGATTTGAGGTAAGGTTAAATCCATCCCGAAAAACTCCAAGGAACCGAGTATGTCACGATTCGCCACCCCTATCGCCGAACAAATTTGGGATATGAAATACAGGTTTAAAGACGCCGATGGCACGCCAAAAGACGTGACTGTCGAAGACACCTGGCGGCGGATAGCACGTGATTTGGCACAGGTCGAAAAACAGCCGGATGTCTGGGAAGATACGTTTTTTGAAGCCTTGGAGGATTTCAAATTCCTGCCTGCGGGGCGCATCACCGCTGGGGCAGGTACCGCACGGCGTGTGACGCTGTTTAACTGTTTTGTTATGGGCACCGTGCCTGACAGCATGGCTGGTATCTTTGACATGCTGAAAGAGGCGGCGCTCACCATGCAGCAAGGTGGTGGGATCGGGTATGATTTCTCGACCATCCGTCCTGCGGGGGCAGATGTGCTGGGCGTGTCGGCTGATGCTTCTGGGCCGTTGTCCTTTATGGATGTGTGGGATGCGATGTGCCGCACGATCATGTCTGCCGGATCGCGCCGTGGTGCGATGATGGCCACGATGCGCTGTGATCACCCCGACGTTGAGAAATTTATCGCGGCCAAGTCGGACCCTGCGCGGTTGCGTATGTTCAACATGTCGGTGTTGATCACCGACCCGTTCATGGATGCGGTCAAGGCAGATAAGCCGTGGGATTTGGTGTTCGATGGCAAGGTCTACCGGACCGTGCAGGCGCGTGATCTGTGGAACCGGATCATGAAGGCCACCTATGAATTCGCGGAACCCGGTGTGATTTTCATTGACCGGATCAACAGCGCCAACAACCTGAGCTATTGCGAAACCATTGCTGCGACCAACCCCTGTGGCGAACAGCCTTTGCCGCCTTACGGGGCCTGTTTGCTGGGGTCGATCAACATGGCACGCATGGTTGCTGACCCGTTTAGTGACGCGGCCCATCTGGATGTTGATGCATTGGATAAGCTGGTCGCGACGGCTGTGCGCATGATGGACAACGTTGTGGACGTGTCGAAATTTCCGCTGGACGCCCAAGAGGCTGAGGCCAAAGCAAAGCGACGCATCGGGCTGGGCGTCACCGGGCTGGCAGACGCGTTGTTGATGGTCGGATTACGCTATGGCTCGGACGAGGCGGCAGCCCAGACCGAAGCATGGTTGAAGGTGATTGCGCGCGCTGCCTATCTGGCGTCGGTCGATCTGGCCAAGGAAAAGGGTGCGTTTCCATTGTTTGACGCGGATGCCTATTTGGCATCGGGCACAATGCAGCAGATGGATGAGGATGTGCGCGGTGCCATCAAGGAAAACGGCATTCGCAACGCATTGCTGACCTCGATCGCGCCAACAGGTACGATCAGTTTGTACGCGGGCAACGTCAGTTCCGGGATCGAGCCAGTGTTCGCCTATGCCTACACCCGCAAGGTGCTACAAAAAGACGGCAGCCGCACAGAAGAAGAAGTTGTCGATTACGCCGTTCAGATGTGGCGTGATCTAAAAGGCGATGCCGAACTGCCCGACTATTTTGTGAATGCCCAGACGCTTGCCCCGTTGGACCACGTCAAGATGCAGGCTGCGGCCCAAAAATGGGTCGACAGCAGTATTTCCAAGACAATCAACTGCCCCGAAGATATCAGCTTTGACGCGTTCAAAGACGTATACATGGCGGCGTGGGATCAAGGGTGCAAAGGCTGCACGACCTACCGCCCCAATGATGTGACAGGGTCTGTTCTTTCGGTTTCTGAAAGCACCGACAGCGCCCCTGGCGAAACCGCTGCGCAAGCGACGCCCCAGAACGGCGGCGAGGTTGTTTACATGTCCGAACCGCTGGACCGCCCCGAAGAGCTGGAAGGCGCGACTTACAAAATCAAATGGCCAGATAGCGAGCACGCGCTTTACATCACGGTCAATGATGTTGTCATCGGGGGCCATCGTCGTCCGTTTGAGGTCTTTATAAACTCCAAAAACATGGAGCATTTCGCCTGGACCGTCGCCTTGACGCGCATGATCTCGGCTGTGTTCCGGCGGGGCGGGGATGTGTCCTTTGTTGTTGAAGAGCTGAAGGCGGTGTTCGACCCGCGCGGCGGCGCTTGGATGGGGGGCAAATACATCCCGTCAATGCTGGCAGCGATTGGTGGGGTGATCGAACAACACCTGATCGCCACCGGGTTTATCGCAGGCGAGGGGCAGGGGCTGAAATCTGACCCAAGCGCCCAAGTTGTCGGCTTAACCCCGCCTCGTGGCAAAGCATGTAGCAGCTGTGGACAGTATGATTTACGGATGGTCGAAGGCTGCATGACCTGCGGTAGCTGCGGCCATAGTAAATGCGGATAGTATTGTAGGGCTACAGATATGTTGTATCTGAAAGGACTAATTGTCCTTTCAGCATGGTTTTTGGCCATTCTTGGAAGCATAACGTGACCACCGGGCAGAAACGCCCGGTTGTCGCGGTTTAAGCCCTGAAACACGATGCCCAAGGTTCGACTCTGTCCCAAGGGATATGGTGCGGTAGGAGTGTCGTCCAAAACCGAATTCGAAGAAATTCTTCTATTGTTTGGATTTCTCCTGAACACGGGAGGCAAACCCATTGCTCCTCGGGGATGTGCCGCAGTTGAAACCTGACCGGTGGGCGGTCGGGAACAGTGTGGCTTCCATGAGATAGGTGCGTTGAATGGGGTGGTCGCGTGTGCTGACCAGGGCGATAGGTTGTCTCAGAGGGCAACTATACTCGGTGGCCCCCCTATCTGAGGTTCACGGCCTGAAACGCAAATGGGGCGGCCAAAGGCCACCCCATTTTATCGTCGTTTTCTGTCTGGCTTATGGACGGCTTGTTGTTCGTGCGCGCACCGCGGCCTCTATCCGCGTATAGGCTATGAGGGCCTCGTGATGAGAATGTCCGCCATCACAACAAGCGCAAGGGATTAAAGCACCCCCAAGATCCAGAATCTGATACCCGAGCGCAAGGAGCGCCTCCCTTGCTGCCGCAGTCATTAGATCAAGGTGATGCTGCCATTGCATTACAGAGAGGCATGCGATTTCCCGATCTTGCTGAAATGGGTGCCGGTCCACCCAGAGATGGACGAACGACACTCGAAACTTCTGCACAAGCCACATTGAGATGTCGCAGATGTCTTGATGGACAGGGTCGGCTTCGTCGGGGTCGGAACCCCGACGACGAGCTTGTTGCAACTGACAGCCCGAGACGGTGTCAGTCGGCATTGCAGAACCGCGCATGTAGTTCACTGATCCGGGCACCATGCCAACGCAGGGCACCAGACGCGTCAAAACCACGATCCCGCGCGGCAGCATCTGCAGCTTGCGATGTCTGCTTCGCCAGAAATGTTTCAATCTCCTGAAGCGCTGTTTTAATCATTTTGGCGTCCGGGTGCTGGTTCCCGAAGATGCCATGCAGATCGCAAAGCGCGTCGAAGCCCGAAGGCGCATCGAAAGCGTCGAACAGATTGGACAAAGCAGGGCCGTGACGGCGCAAATGCCGCTCAGTATCCGCGATCCTGTCGTATGCGGCCTGTGCGATGTTTTCTTTGTAGGTGGTGTCCATTGGGGACCTCCTGTTCATGTGGTTGGATTGTTTTGGGTGGGTGCCATTCTGCGGCGTCACTGAATCCTGCATGGGAGGAGGTGGTTGGTCTGGCGGTGCGCTCCTTTGTTTGGATCGGAAGGGGGGCTTGTGCTCGTACCAATGAGATTGGTCGTTTTTCAAATGCACGAAGAAGAAAACAGTTTATGCTCCAACTTTTCTTGCGAGAGCCCCGCGCTGTCGCCGAGGTGACGAGGCGCGGGGGGAAAAGTCATGCTGCCTGAGTACCCTCCATGCTGACCACCGCTGCATCATGGAGGGCTCGTCCCAAGCCATCTGCGAGGAGGCAGATTTCCGGAACAATCGGATCATCGGGTTCGAGCAGTGCAAAACTCGTGCCATCGCACCAATCTTCGTCGTAAGCGTATTCCAGGAACAGAAGGTTCCGAAGCTCAAGCAATTGACGGCGCAAACGACCGGTAAATGGCTTGTGGTGATCCAGCTCCTCGCGAACGGCATTGATCAGCCGCGCACCGCGACGCCCACCGAGCAGCACTGCGGCATGGCCGAGGGCTTCATCGTTGTCTTGGAAATACGCCCGAAATGCGTCTTCGCTTTCTTTGCAATGTGTGAGCTTTGGGTCGGGAATGATCTTGCTGTAGTACATGGTGCCTCCTGATTGAAAAAGTTGCCAGGTTTCGTCCCGGCGGTCAGGATGTTCCGGAGGTTCATGTGATCGTCATCTGCTGAGTTGCGCGCCTCAAATTGAGGGTGCGTAAATCAGTCGATGGCGGTGTGTGTCAGGTTTCCCTTCATTGCGTATCGCCCTTCTTTATGGCTTCTGGATAAGAGATTGGCCAAAATTCATAAGGCGAAGTAGGTTTTACAAAAAAATTGAAAACCCTTTTGCCTGAAGCGATACAATTGCCGTCTAAGACTGTGAAGGTGCAGTGGGCCGACCAGTACTATCCGCACGGTTCACTTGCGTACCTTTAGGAGAATAGTTGTTCACGGGTTCAATTGGAGGCCTGTCTTTTTCATGAGGCGGCGTGTTCAGAAAACACAGCGCGTTTCGGTCTGAAAAAATGTTTCGGTATGCCAGTGAACGTCGCTCTTTCCTTGATCATCGCCCTTTCACCGAAGAACGAGCACGAGAAGTTCTTCAGCAGTGGGAGGATCGCAAATCCCGCTCGTCTTGAGATCGATGGCCGCCCGGGTTGGCGAAGGCTGGCCCATATCTAATATTTTCTGCTTTGAGTGATCTTTCCAATCGCATGATCACTCAAAGCAGAAACGGGCGACAGAAACCTGTCGCCCGTGTCCTACAGTGCGGAATGGCTCCGGTTCGCCAGCGGGCCTTCTCTTATTCCCACGCGTGTGCTTCGGTTCGTAATAGTTTGAAAACTATAGAATCGAGGGGCAGCGGGATGGCGAAGAAACCGAAAGAAAAGGAGATGTATCACATCGCGGAGTGGTATGGAGAGCCATACTACGATATCAACGATGCTCGTCGCCAACAGCTCGCGGGTTTCAAGCCTTCCGGAAAAATGCTTCAGAAGGAAGAAATGAAGCGGATCCTGAAGTATCGGGATAAAGCCGCGGATGGGACCATCACCGCCAAGGAAACGACCAGTCTTCAGAAACTCGAGGCACAGCTTACGGGCCTTCAAGCGACCCGAAAGCCATGTCCGTTCAGATCTGACATGCCGTTTCCGTTTTGCACCAAACCTGGCGGCGTCTGCTCCATGCGCCTCTACGAAGAGAAGCCTCCTTCTATCGTGCCTGTCACGGGCGCGCGCGCCTATATTCGCGGCATGTGCCCCTACCGTTTCCAAGAGAAAGACCGAGTGTTCCAACACATCGGCAACGATCTACTTGGAGACCCGGTGCCCTTTCAGGCGGGCGAGGTAGGATTTCTCAAATCGACCGGGAATCTCGACAGTGCGGCAGGGCGAAGTGTAGGCAACATTGATATGGTCCTTGTCGCACTGAACACACCGACGGGTCACCCGATGGAATGGTGCGCCGTTGAGATACAGGCGGTCTATTTCAGCGGCAAAAACATGCCGGACGAGATCAAGGAGATCTACAAGCAGCAAGGCAAACTCACTATGCCAAAGGAAGGACGGCGTCCTGACTATCGCTCGAGCGGCCCGAAGCGGCTAATGCCACAGTTGCAGATCAAGGTTCCTACGCTCAGGCGATGGGGTAAGAAGATGGTGGTTGTGGTGGACGTTGCTTTCTTCAAATCTATGGGGAAGATGCGCACAGTAGATGACGTATCGAACTGCGACATTGTCTGGTGCCTTGTCGACTTCGAGCAGCCAGCCCCCGGACAACCCTATGAGCTCAAGGTGATCGACCCGCCGACCTACACCACACTGGAGTCCGCGATCGAAGGGCTTACCGGGGGTGACGCTGTTCCGCTCGATGATTTCGAGAGTGGCATTCAAGGCAAGATTGACGCCGCGCCGTAGCGTCCATGTCGATATTGAATTGCCGAAATCCACATTATCTGGTATCGGCAATGAGAACAAATCAAGACTCGGGGCGAACATGGCTAAGCGCAGGACTGTGATAGATCTCTTCTGCGGTGCGGGTGGCCTGTCTGCCGGCCTTGAGATGGCTGGGTTCACGGTCTTGGCCGGGAACGATCTGTTTGAAGCGGCTGGGAGGACGTTCGCCGATACTCACCCCATGGCGAAATTCATTCCTGGCCGAATTCAGGATCTCGACACCGATGAGTTGCTGGAGGCGGCTGGGCTGAAGAAGGGCGAGTTGACCGTGCTTGTTGGCGGCCCCCCCTGCCAAGCATACTCCGTCTATAATCACCAGCGCGGCATGCATGATGAGCGCGCGACCCTATTCCGTGAATACCTTCGAGTCGTCGAGGCTCTTCAGCCCGAATGGATCATCATGGAAAATGTCGCCGGGATCTTCTCGATCGGCGGCGGCGAGGCTGTGCACGCGATCCAGTCTGAACTCGGGGCGCTCGGATACGATGTCAAGTTCGAGGTTCTGAAGGCAGAGCAATTCGGTGTCCCACAAGAGCGGCGTCGCGTCGTTTTTATCGGTAACAGGGTCGGTGCACCGATCAAACATCCGGCACCAACACATGGCCCTGGCCTGATGCCTTATGTGACAATCCAAGACGCGATCTCTGATCTTCCCCGCTTGGAGAATGGCGAAGATCGCGGCGTGGTTCCGTATGCGACGGAAGCAGCGTCATGCTTTCAGAAGCTGCTCCGGGGCAACCTGACAAAGGCAACATGCCACGTGGCTCCACGCCTCGGAAAGGTCAATGTCGATCGCTTAGAGCACATTCCACCGGGCGGTAGCTGGCGTGATATTCCTTTCGACCTACTCCCTGCAGGGATGCAGCGAGCGAAGCGATCGGACCACACCAAGCGGTATGGACGGATGACCTGGGGCGGGCTCTCCTGCACCGTTCTGACGAAATGTGACATACACTGGGGTGCCTACATCCACCCCGAGCAGGACCGCGCTATTTCCGTTCGAGAGGCTGCTCGCCTACAGTCTTTTCCAGACAGCTTCGTTTTCTCGGGATCAAAGACCGAGCAGTATGTCCAAGTCGGAAACGCAGTCCCGCCGCTCCTCGGCAAGGCGATCGGCCAGGCGCTACTGACGTCGATGGAAGTCGCCGAAACCGAAGAGACGGCGGCATAAAGCCTCTCTGTCTTTCAGCGCCTTAAAAAGTATCGCTGCCAGGTTGGAATTCGTTTTTAGATTCCGACTTCGTACCTAATTCCTTGTCATCGGCATCACACAAGACCGATGAACACAGTGACCTGAGCCCCTAAAACTCCTCCAATTTTGTGTAGAGTCCGCCCAACAAAAGGACGGACAAATGAAGGCACGATTTACGGA
>TARA_R110002126_G_scaffold291771_1_pt1 | contig 12996 bp, 25 predicted proteins | sample TARA_R110002126 | Tara Oceans TARA_R110002126 (sample SAMEA4397536) | marine metagenome | biome: Polar Biome; feature: [DCM] deep chlorophyll maximum layer (ENVO:01000326); material: water (ENVO:00002006), including particulate matter (ENVO:01000060) such as... | depth 30 m
TTATATTGTTATAATTTCATTACAAATTCCATATATTCTTTATATCTCCTCTCAACGTAATTTTCAGCTTCAGCCGTTGCGTCACTATCTTGTAGTGCCACCTTCTCCACAAGGAATTGCATCATCGCACTTTTCATCCTAACTCTGTCTAGCGAAACTACTAATGATCTTTCAGATCCATCAACATTAATTATCGATGGAATACCCATTGTATCCTCTACTACTTTGAATTTCTTTTCTAAAAATTTTGCGAATCTGTTCATATCTCATTGGTTTATGAAACAAAGGTAAGCTAAATATTTGAATAATGATTACTTTAGGTGAATATTAAAACTAAACCAAGCTAGTAAATCAATTTGCATCCCCATATTTAACCAACTTTGGGCATCTTCATCGGTTTCAGATTTCTCTATTTTAACAATGATACCATCCGCCATTGATTGTAGGATCCCTCTATAAAAATTTCTCTTTGCAATCTTAAACTCAATAATCTTCCTTTTCATCTTTCCTATTTTAATTTATTAATTCTAATGTTCGTCTTTGTATCCGTATCTTTTCACCTACATTGATTGTATCCCATTCATCTTGGGTGAAGTGTAAGTCGTATATATATTTGTTATCCTTTGCTTTTAATATTAAGTTACCATTTATGTCCACTCCCTTTGAGTAAACAACCACACTATATGGTACACAACTACTCATAGATATTATAAAAACACACATAAAGATATATTTACTCAACATACCAATAAATATCTTTCTAACCTAATCCCACCATGATTTCATTCCATGACCATATTCACCTGACTCTTTAATTGTATCCCAAAGTTCATCCCATTCCTTCTTCTCTAACGTTTTACCCGACTTTAAGGCGATACTATTGTTTTCTTTTTGTTCCGGTGTTTTATCATCTGTCGTTTCCCAATACCCTTCTTTATAGTCACTAGTGACAAAATCTATTTTATAGTTATAGTCATAACCACATCTTTCAGCGTAGTCATCTTTCATCTGATTATCAATTAATTCGATAGATCTCCTCATACAGACAACTTTCTTCATTTTATCTTCCACAACCTCAAAACCTCTGTGTTCAATTCTATCACATAAGAGTTCTAACTGAAACTTCATCATCTTCAATATGGAGTGGTAATCATAGTCTTTCATCTTCCATACGATTGGGGTATACTTTCGGATTGCCCAAATACCCCACTTGATATCGTAGTATATGTCTGACCAAAACATCTTCATACACATTAACCTAAATAATCTTTTCATAATTAATTTATTATATCGTCATACCAATCCATAATTATATCCCATATTTCCTCAAAGTAATCTGTCATATATTTTAAGATTTCCCAACCATTCATTTTCTTTCACCAATAATTTCTTCCAACAAAGGTAGTAAATCTTTATCTTTAAACACGAAAGTATCTTTAATTTTTTTTATCTCCGGATAATTTTCTCTGTATTCCATTGAATATTTCCCATACTCTGCCACCAACTCACTTAACCTTTCTGTGAAATTAAACATATTGATAACATGTCTATTGTTGTCTAACATTTCAATAACACTATCATGATTACCACTCATTATCCTTTGTATTAGTAAGTGCATACTATTACTTATGGTTTCCTGTTTAGTCTGATCAATTAATGTGTCTATATTATTTCTTATCTCACCTATGGTGTTTATACCATCAGTAATGTCACTAACATTATCTTCAGTTAAAATGTTATCATTGTCAATGTAACTTATTATTTTATTTTTTAGATGCTCGTTCATAATGTTCTTTTACTCTATCGTTAATCCAATCAATTGACTCCATAGAACCAATCATTGCATCTACTTTTATTATCCCTCTAATATAAGATTCAGGATCATTATAGTAATAAACTTTCAATTTGTCAATTTTTGGTAGTATTCTCTTGTTAAAACCCATATTTTCTTCCTTTTTATTAAAAATAACAATAATAAAACTGGTAGTGAATGTTATTTTGATTACTTTTGTGGGGTTATATGATATTTAAAAAGGATAAGAAAAAAATAATGAGGTATAAAGATTTAACAGATTTAGAAAAGAAGCACCTAATCAAGGGTTTATTGTTAGATGGTACAATATTTTCATGTATTATCGCTGTTGTTGTATTTTTATTTTATATATTTGTTGTGGTATGAAAATTAAGGAAGAAGATATTAGGAAGATTGGTAGAGCTGCTGGAAGGTTAGTGGAATTGGAATGCGGGTTAAGACGACCTACCCACAAAGTCCATAAGAATAAGAGCAAATACTATCGTAAAGACAAACATAAGAAAAATTACGACTAAATCTTCAACCCTACATATACCCAAAATATATGTATGTTATTTACATCACCACCTTTAACTGATGATTGTAACATATAACCAGGTTTCACACTAATTTTATTAAGTCTTATATTAACACCAACATTAAATCTATTTCTCACAAAACCTTTATTAGTAAAGAATAATTCTGTTTGACTATATGGTGTCACCATTTTTTTACTTGGGTAAGTATATGTCGGCCTTACCCTCAAACGTGTGACATCATCAGAAATTTCTTTTATTTGATGTTCAGTTCTGATCCTAAATTTTAATGATGGTAATGACTTGTAGAAGATGTCTATATGGGGTCGGATCTCTCTAACCCTATCATCACCTTTAATCTCAAATATCTCTCTATAGAAACCACCTAATGATAATTTATCGTTAAGTTTATATACTAACCCAGCATCGGTATGATGGTAGACTTGAGTTTCCCCATATCGAGCTTCTTGTTCTAATACCACAGTAAATGATTTAATTGGTTTAATTTTCATGTTGAGGGTATTCCAACTCTGAAATTCCTGACATACTAATGATAGTGGTAACAGAGACAATAAAAATAATAATTTTTTCATATCACCTAATAAGTAGTGAGGGTAATTTGAAAGTGTGTTAATTTAACGCTAAGAAAAAAATATCATTGTCAGGTAAAATATTTTTTGTATCTTTGTAACTATGACGAGAAAGAAAGTTACGACAGAGGTTGTTAATACCTCAACTCAAAAGAAACGACCTACACCACCTAAAGTTGTAGTGAAACCAGAAAAAGAGACACCAACTAGGTGGGATAAAATCATAGGGGTTAATGGGAAAATTGTTAGACATAAGATGGATGATCAAGAAAAAGCTATCGAAATGGGTCAATTAATAAGTAAAGGAAAATCTAGAAGATTATATTCCGGAGTTGATGGTAATTTTACTTACCTTTACTTTGAAATTACAGAATAAGTTGTATACTTATAATATATAACAACCACACAAAAACTAAAGATAATGGAAAGTGATATCAGTAACACAATTGTAAAACTAAAAACTCTTTTAAAAGAGAAGTATGGTGAAGAATTTAGGAAATTTTATTTAGTTAATCATGAAGATGATGATTGGTCAGGTTTAATCACTCGTAAAGAAACAGAAGATAGAAAATCAGGTGAATACTACAAGATCACAGAAGAAGATGATGTTGTTATGTTAGATTAGAAAATTAAACACATTTTTATTATGGTTGATGTGATAGGTAAAGTAAAAGAGTTAGCAACTATAGCTCATGGTGATCAAAAAAGAAAATATAATGGTGATCCTTATGTAACCCACACATTTAGGGTTGCAGATGTTGTAAAAGAACATGGTGGTGATGACTCTCAAGTTATGGCAGCTATTCTTCATGATGTGTTAGAAGATACACCAATGACTGAACAAGAGTTATTAGAGGAGATGATGTTAATCGTTGAACCAAACATCGCAATAGATGTTGTAAGGTTAGTTAAGGAGTTAACAGACATATTCACACATGAAAATTACCCTGAATATAATAGGAAAGCTAGAAAAGAAATGGAATCTATTAGGATGGGTAAAATATCTCCACGATCTCAAACCATTAAATACGCAGATTTGTTAGATAATGGTAAGGATATCATGAAAAATGATCCGAAGTTCGGTGAACTCTATATTAAAGAGAAAGAAACCATTCTTAAATATATGAATAAAGGTGATAGTGTTTTATATAATAAATGTATTGAATCGTTAAGATTTTAATTCTTCCGAAGTCTCAATACCAACAATACCATCAACTTCTATTTCTCTATCTGTTTGAAAATCTTCAACTGCCTCCTTAGTTTCGGATCCGAAAATACTATCAGCGCCATATTCAGGTAATTCATAATCTAAATCTAGTAATATTTCTTGTATTTCTTTTACGCCATCACCTTTACTACCCACAGAAATTAATTCACTATTGTCCATATTATCCAAAATATCATCAATATAAATTTCACCTGTAACCACTTTACCATCAACCTTTTCAATAACATCATTTTTATCAATTACAGTGATTTCTTCCTTATTTAAAGTTGAGTTTAGGTACTCCCAAGGATCAATTGATCCTCTTCTGTAATTTCCCTTATAAATTGAAAAGTGTAGGTGGGGGTGCGAACCACTCGCGCTACCAGTGTTACCAACAGTACCTAAAAATTCACCTTTATTAATTTTATCACCTTCTTCTAATTCATTATTTACACTATCTAAATGGGCGTAATAATAATTTTTCCCATCATCACCTTTAATATTAACAGTGTTACCACCAACAGAGATACCCAACTTTATTCCATATATTTCCCCATTAACACATGCAACTAATGGTGTCCCTTTAGGGGCAAAAATATCAATCCCTAAATGACCCCCTCTTTCTCGATGAGCAGCATCTCCTCCACCATAGTCGGAATTGTGAAGTGACTTCTCTCTGTCCAATACTTTATTTTTTACACCATACCCTAAACCTTGATTATCATAACCTACGTTAAAATTGTCGTTCCCAATAGGAAAAACAAAAGAAGATTCGTTTATTAAAATTTTATATTGACTTTCTGTTATAATTATTCTTTTCATATCTTATAAATATATTCCTATATGACTTTACCCCATAAAAAAAACCCTCACTAGGAGGGTTTTAAATATATTGTCATCTTATGACCTTACTTTTATTGGGCAGAGTCAGCCGTTACGCTTACATCACTAACTGATACTGATTCAGTTACACTTACAACTGTAGTTGAATCCGTTGTAACTTCTTTTTCTTCAGTTGTACCAGTTCCAGCACAAGATACTAACATTGCTGAAGCGAATACGATCATCAATGTTGTTTTAATTCCTTTTAACATAAAATTTTTACTTTTTTAAATTGTTATTATTTCACTATAAATACTATAATGTATTATTAAGTTTAGATAAAATTTATTTAATAGTCAAATATATTTATTGCCAAGTCAAACTTTATTTGTATCTTTGTTATATAAACTTAACAACTATGAAAAAATTAACAACATTCCTATCAATTATTTTTACTTTAAATGTCTATAGTCAGTCATCTAATAATGTGATAATACAAATAAAAAATAATGACACAATTTATACCTCACTTTATTCATTACCAGTAATAGAAATAGTGTCAGAAAGAACTTTTAAAAGTAAAAAAGAAAAAAAACAATATTATAAATTTAGAAATGATGTGTTAAAAGTTTACCCTTACGCAATTGCTGCCAAACAAAAATTATATGAATATAGTGTTTTATCAGACACTACTGGTGGTAGAGATAAAAAATTAATTTTTAAAGAGGTTGAGCACTATCTTATCGAAGAATATGGTAGTGAAATAAAAAAATTAAGTGTAAAACAAGGTAGGATATTAATAAAATTATTAAACAGAGAAACTGAAAAATTACCTTATAATATAATAAAAGAATTTAGGAGTGGGGCAACTGCATTTATTTGGCAAGGTGTATCTAGGTGTTTTGGTCATAATTTAAAAACAAAATACGATCCTATCAATAACCCTGAAGATGCAGAAATTGAGAATATATTATATAGTATATAGTATATTACAACCCAAGTTCTTTTGATAAATTTAAAACACTATTTTTTATTTTACTTAATAGTGTTTCATCTACATTATATTTAGATTTAGCGTAATCTAATACATTATTTAATTTATTTACATCTAAACCCTCTGCGTCATCAGGTATAAAAGGTTTAATTAGTGGTTTTACATAATCTATACTATCAATTGCACCTGCAAAAGTTTCCATTGCTTCTGCACCTCCACCTAACTTAACCATTAAACCATCAATACTATTATTTGAGGGGTTTAATAAGACTTCTTTTATCTCAGCACTAGCAGAGGCTAGATCCTTAACATCCCAAAGACTTTCATTTATTAATGGTAAACCCATTAATTTTCTCATGTGATTTGTTTCACTTAAAATTTTATTTTCCATAATTGTTTATATATAAATACTATATTATATTTTAATAGTCAATTATATTTAATAGTCAATTATATTTATTGTCAAGTCAAACTTTATTTGTATATTTGTATTATAAACTTAACAACTATGAAAAAACTAACATTTATATTTATCCCATTATTTTTATTATTAACATATTCAATAATTGATCTAAAACCTAATTTTTCAGTAAATTATAAAATTAAAGGTGTAGATATCTCTCATTGGAATGAAGTTAGTAGTTGGTCAAAACTTAAACCAAATATTAATTTTGTTATTATTAAAGCAACTCAAGGGTCATCTTATACCGACCCTAAATTTAATTCGTATTGGGAGTCTTCAAAAAAAAATAATATTACTAGGGGGGCATACCACTTCTTCCAACCAGGAATTTCTGCCGAAAAACAATTTTCTAATTTTAAGAAAAATGTGAAATTAAGTAAAGGTGATTTACCACCAGTATTAGACGTAGAGGATAAATTAGCTGATATGGATGAGGTTAATAAATGGTTAGAATTAGCAGAAAAACACTATGGTGTTAGACCAATAATTTACTCTGACTATTTATTTTTTAAAGTTTTTATGGATGGTAAAGTTAAAGATTATAAATTATGGTTACATATAGATGAAAAATATAATTTACAACCATCATTTAATAACCATGACTGCAATATGTGGCAATACTCACATAAAGGAAAATTACCAGGGATTAAAGGTGATGTAGATTTAGACTATTTTCTCGACAATCAATCAACATTTAAACAAATGTTAATAAATTAAACAGTCGATTTGGATCCAACATTTTTAATTTTATCTAATGAATTAGGTAGTGTCACCATACTATCAAATGATTGTTTAAATTGTGGGGTATATTTATGAACACCACCCCTATTTGGGAAATAGTTAGGTATTTTCTTATCCTTTTTTGTGGTTGCAACAATATCAGGTTTTTCCTTCGGCCAAGGTTGTCTACTTTCAATTTTACATTTAGACGCTATATTAGATACATTTGTTTCACACCATTCCCCTAATATTGGAGTGCCTGAATTATGTGCAGCAATTGTCATATGTAACGCCGCATCATCATTAATTGTAGGAATTTGTTCTATTCTACCATTCTTATAAATCGTAACATTAGAACCATTATAGTATTTTTTAGCTTTTTGGTAGTTATTTTGTAACATTTTATAAGCACCATCTAAAGATCCATATATTGTAAAAAGAGAATCTGGGTCTATCCCATGTTCTTTAGCAACACTAGGTTGTATCTGAGCGTACCCTTGAGAATGCTCTGAACCAAGGAAATACCCCATTAGTTCATTATCATTTGCCATAGTTCCCACAAACTCTTTAGGTCTTTTTAGTTGGACTAGGGATCCTTTACTTTCCCTAAATATTATTGAAATTGATGCCTTTAAAAAAGTAGCGTCATAACCTTCATTTTTTTTAACCCACGTTATTAAAGAATTAGTTAATAAAATTATATCAGAATAACTATTAAATAAGGTTTTCATAACTGACTCATTCCAAGAAACATCTCTTGCTTTATATAATGTATCTGCGATTTCTTTAAAATACTTTTGAAATTCAGTATTCCCTGCATCTGTTTGACTAACTTGTAACCTCGAAGCATCTGCCATTGGTGTTACCTCATCTTCATCTTCACCAGTATCCCAACTATAATCTTGTTCAGATAAATAATAATCAGGTGTGTGAAGATTTTGCCTATCACTTTCAATGATGAGAGATCTTTCTCTCATTGCGTCTATTTTTGGATTGTTTCTTTTTTTCATAATTTTTTTAACTTAATAAATCTGTAAGCCAATTACCACCATTTCTTTTAACCCAAGTTACTTGTAGTTTATCTACAGGATCCGATTTAAGTGTTCCACCAACATTATGGAATACCAATGGTACACCATCTTTAGTTGCACCTACAACACCCACATGTGTATTAAAACTAAAACCTCTACCACCTTTTAAGGTATTACCTACTTTATCAGGATCACCACTAACAAAATATGGTTTACCTGCTGCATAAAAAGCCTCTTCATGATGGGTTGAATCAGGGTAATATAACCCCACAATATCATCTAGTTTTACACCACTAACCGACTTACTACTTAATAGTTTATCCTGTAAACTTTTAATTTTAGTAATAATATTACTAGTTGTTGTCACCTTTGGACCACCATTCGCAACAATTTCTTTATAAATTTCTACATAATCATTAATCACATCACTTGGTATTGTTTCATATATACTAAACGACCTTCTACCAACTCCATCTGTATCATGCGCTAACCAAGCGTCACCAACAACATCTATTGCGTCAGAATAAGCATTAACAAATGTTGCACAATCATTTGAACCTGGTTTACATGAAAGGTTAACACTATCAGTTGCTGAAAGTTCATTAGGGTCAATTGTAAATTTTGGGTTAGAGAATTTACTAAACTCAACAGAATCACTATCATTTTTAGGTGGTGTTACATCACCAGTTTTATATTTATCACCATACTTTCCCCATGCCAATGCACTTTTTTTACCCCACACACCATCGTCACCATATCCTGAATCACCACCTTTACCTAATATGTTTTTATCTCCAATTGTATTGATAACATACTGTTGGAAACCTTTAATATCTTTTGGTTTATCTACTGTAGGTTGTTCTGTAGGTTGTTCTGTATCACCAAATACTAATGTTTTAATTGAGACTAGTCCTTTACCACTAGCTTTCTTCCATTCTGACTCACTTTTCTTTTTAAAGTAATAGTTTTCACCTTCTTTTTTATAATCGTAAGATTGATCATAGTTAGTAACTACCTGTTCTGTTAAATAATAGTCAGGTGTATGTAAATTTTGTCTCTCGCTTTCTATGATAAGGGATCTCTTATTCATAGCCTCTATTTTTGGATTACTTCTCTTTTTCATATTTATTTTTTAATTTTGACAAACAGTAAATTTAGTCAACATTTGTTCTACTTTATCATATTCTTCACCACTAAAATCATTCAAAATAAATTCAGGTACACTTTCATTGTATTTGTCTCTGAAGTACCTATTCATTTCCCAAAAATCTTCATTGGATACGTTCTCTAAAAATTTATAAACTTTTTCCTCATCAGTACCTAAACCTTTAATTGCAGATTCTAATTCTATAACGTCAGTAGCGTCTGCACCTTGTATTGACAATTGTTCAATGATAAGAGATCTTACTCTCATCGCTTCTGCCTTTGGATTGATTCTTTTCATAATGTATACTTTTATTAATAAATATCACATAATTATAATAAATAAATATTTATGTGATATGAAAACAATATTATTAGATAGGAAGGGTGATCTATACTTGGAGGATACCTTCAATGGAACACAAAAGAAAGTGGATACGATCAAATATTATATGGATTGTCCGTTGAAAATAGAGGATGGTGCAACCTTTGAACAACTCTTTAACCATATAATCGCTGAAGTAGAACTTATCGATATTATATTTAATGAAACAATGGGTGACATTAAATTAAGTGACTACATAGATGAATGGAATAAACCATTTATAACAACCAATACAGGGTTAGACATAGAGTATATACGTTTTAGGAAAGTATTAGAATACCTAGAGATGGACAGAAATAAAGGTTTCGTTGATATACGAATAGATTTTGATGGTGTAGGAAAAAATGAAGGTATAGATTATAGTTTAGAGTTTATGTCATTACCAGAAATGAAGAAACACCCAATCAAAATAGAGACTGACTTACACGTAAAAGAATCATTACATAGAAAAGATGGTGAGGATAGTTACGTTGGTGGTGATTGCGTAGTTACCCTATTTGAAGTGATAGGTTCGTTATTATATGAGATAACATTTTATGGTGCACCGGCAGTGAGAGATAAGGCTAAACAAAAATTAATTGATAATATAGATAATAATAATTTATTAAATGTATTACAGGTTCAATTGGAGGAGGCAGTAAGTATTGAGAACTACGAAGAGGCAGCCAGTCTTAAAAACTTAATTGAGAAATACAAAAATATAGGGACATAATATTTATAAGAAAAACATTATATGGGATTACCAAAAAACTTTACAGAGACAAATCAAGAAAACAGACAGAAAGCATTAGATAAATTAGAATGGTTTATCTTTCACTATGATTATGAATTAACAGAACGTTACGCAGAATTTGTTAGGGTGGCTACAGATTGGGGTAACCCGGTAACAGGGTTAGGTACCCATAGATGTTACACAGATACAGAAGAAAAGGCAATAACAATGTTCCACGAATATATGGAGACATCATTCATCAACCAAGATAAACTAAAAAGTTATGAACTGGTTTATAAGAATTGTGATGATGGTACGTGTGGTGTTACCATAATATTAAATTAAAGAGTAATCTATTCATTTTGATAATATTTATTGTTATAAAAAGATAGTATGAGTAAATTAACAAACATAGAACAGAAGGTTTTAGGTAAACTACAACAAATGTATGGTAGACCAAATAAGGGTCAAGCAACAAGTTTTCTGAAAAATAAGTTTGCCTTCACTTCTAAACAAGCTATTGACTTATATACACTATGGTTTTTAAATTATCAAGAAGATGGTGACTATAGTAACATAGAAAAAGTTAATAGAGATATACACCCAGTTTTAACTATCTTAAAACGAATACAAAGTGGTGATTTAGATGAGGATGATATACCTTCCCTTTATTATGAAGAACCAATAAGTTTTTGTAGTGGTGGTGGATATTATGGTGAAAATAATATACCTTGTGTTTCATTTGACACACATGAGGTGATATTAAAATTAGATAGGGATCAATGGGAAGAGACAAATATTTCTGGGTTATATGAGGAGGATTTATATAAATATTATGAAGCAACTAGCCATAGTAGTGGTGGATACTATGAAGAGTATGAAGATGAAGAATTTAATTACGCATCATTTGATGATCAGACATTAGAATATATCTCACAAATAGCATTACATTCAAACAGAAGAGATATTGTTGATTACCTTAGCGGTGGTAATGTTGAGAGTGAAAAGGTGGTTGAACATTTATCAGACTTATTACCTAAAGAACAATTTGAATCCATAAGGGATGAATGGCTTACTGATGTAGGTTATGAAACTACAAGAATGAGAAACAATGCAGTATCAGAAGAATATGAGACTGAAATAAAATATGATGTTAGTATAGGTGGTAATTCATATGATATAGAAATACCTATGGATGAATTTATCAAGATTGTGGAAAAAGAAGGTCCATTAAACTTTGCAGAGTTTTTGGATATGGAGATAAACCCTGAAGTTGACTTGGAAAATGTATATCATGATACTGGTTATTTTAACAGCGATGAAACTGACCATATTGTTAATATGAGAAATAGTTTAGAAAAATTAGCTGAAGAATATTCAGATGGTAGTTTATTAGAATATCACGATAGATTATTGAAGTTTAGAAAACTATTAGAAAGTGTTGGTATTGAAGTGACTAGTAGTACTTGGAGAGATGGTGATACATATACCTCAAAAGATGGTAGGATATCATTTTTAGAAAAAGAGTTAGATATATTAGAGGGTAAGATAAAATTTACCTACGATGGTAAAGAACATATGACATCAATAGATGACTTTGTAAATTGGGCACATAATAGTGTGTTACCATTACAATACGAATCAAGAAAATTTATTAAGAAGGTTTTAAAACAATTTATCCTTAAAAGCTAATATTAAAATCCATACAACTTGTATTGCAATTACAATACCAGTGACTTTTTGCCATTGATTCTTTTGTTTGTAAATTTCATTTTTAGATTGTTGCATTTGAGTAGTACTCCAAGTTTCAGTAACTTTTTCTCTCCACTCCTTTAACTCCTCTACATCTTTTTCTGTAGTTTTGAAGTCAGACATTTTTTCGTTGAGCTCTCTGAATTGTCTATCAAAGTCTCTACGCATCTCGTTTTGACCCTCATTAAGTCTTTCCAACTCTTTAAGAACTAATCTACCATACTCTCTCCCGAAGTCATCTATATTCTCACTCATTATAATCTAGCTGTTGAGATGATTGTTAGTATAGTTGCACAGATATTTTCGTAACGTTCAATTTTCCTGTCAGACTTAACCATATATTTTATGATCTCCCTTTCATTTTTAATGGTAGACTCAATCTCTTTTATTAGATCATGGTATTCATCACTCTTCTGATGGTGGTTATCTAATTTTTCTACTAAATCACGTAATTTTGTTAAATTATCGTTTGAACATGCATCTATCTCTATAACCTCTTTTGAATCTATTTCCATTTGTTTAATGTATACTATATAAATATGGAAATATTAGTAAAAAATAGTGAAGCATAAAAAAAAGGGATAGAAATCCCTTTTAGTCATTTACATGATATTACTCAAATACCACTTTTTGACATTATTTCGTGGTTTTGCATTATCATTAATGTCACTAACAATTTTTGTGGCTTCATCATTATTATCAACCTCAAACGACAATGTATTCCTAATAATAGTCTTATCCATTGTCTGACCCTTTACTGTTCTTTTCTCCACTCTTGGGTGAGCATGTTTTAAATGTAGTGTCAATCTTTTCATAACTTTTCTTTTTTTTATTGTTTATTGTATTGTT
>TARA_R110002126_G_C10488263_1_pt1 | contig 12995 bp, 10 predicted proteins | sample TARA_R110002126 | Tara Oceans TARA_R110002126 (sample SAMEA4397536) | marine metagenome | biome: Polar Biome; feature: [DCM] deep chlorophyll maximum layer (ENVO:01000326); material: water (ENVO:00002006), including particulate matter (ENVO:01000060) such as... | depth 30 m
GGATAACCAATCCATCAGCAATATTCGCGTAGTTCACGCTCGACTAAAGCGCTAACAAACCGCTTTAATGCGCTTCATGATCAATCGCCCTCGAACGATACCAGCGTACGCACCGTCACACCCAGGGCTTCCAGTTTTTTACGTCCGCCAAGATCGGGCAAGTCAATCACGAAACAGGCAGCCACGATGTCGGCGCCCATTTGCTTGAGCAGCTTGACGGCGCCTTCCGCCGTGCCACCCGTAGCAATCAGATCATCGACCAGTATGACTTTCTGACCCGGCTTGATTGCATCCTTGTGCATCTCCATTTCATCGACGCCATATTCAAGACTGTAGGCAACCCGCACCGTATCGTGCGGCAGCTTGCCTTTTTTTCTGATCGGGACAAAGCCTGCCGACAATTGATGTGCAATGGCGCCGCCAAGGATGAATCCGCGCGCCTCGATCCCGGCGATCTGGTCGATCCGGGTCCCTGCGTAGGGATGAACAAGTTCATCCACACTGCGGCGGAAGGCCCGGGGATCTCCAAGCAAGGTTGTTATGTCACGAAAGAGAATGCCGGGTTTGGGATAATCCGGGATTGTGCGGATTGAACTGATCAGTGTTTCCTGCAGTGTCTGGTCCATTTTCTACTCTCTGATTTTCCTCGTGCACCCGTGGAATAGGTTCATTTTTTCGATTGGACTGCACAGAAACGATGTTCAATTGATGACCAGCACCGGGCTGAATGAGACAAACAAAAGGCGACCGTTTGGCCGCCTTTTGTATTTCTATTGACCATTGATCACCGGTCAATGCTCAACGCGCGACCAGATGGACTTTTTTGTCAGATATAGCAGGCCAGCGAAGATCAGCAGGAAGATCACAACCTTGAAACCAAGCGATTTACGCGTTTCCATATGCGGTTCTGCAGCCCACATCATGAACGCCGACACATCACGGGCATATTGGTCCAGAGTTTCCGGTGAACCGTCGTCATAGGTCACCTGCTCATCGGAAAGCGGCGGCGCCATGGACAACGAAATGCCATTCATGAAATAGGGATTGTAATGGGTGCCCTCGGTGACTTCGACACCGTGCGGTGCTTCCTCGTAGCCGGTGAGCAGCGAGTATATGTAATCCGGGCCGCCTTCCGCATACATCGTGAAAATATCAAACACGAAGGTCGGAAAACCACGCGTTGCAGCGCGCGCCTTGGCCATCAGAGACAGATCGGGTGGTGCCGCTCCGTTGTTGGAATAGGCCGCAGCTTCGACATTCGCAAAAGGCTTGGGGAAATAGTCGGCCAGAATGGCGGGGCGATCAAACATTTCCCCTTCTTCATTGGGGCCACCCAGCACTTCATATTCAGCGGCGAGTGCCTTAACCTGTTCTTCCGAATAGCCGAGGTCAACAAGGTTGCGGAAAGCGATCCGCTCCAATGAATGACAGGCGGCGCATACTTCGACATAGACTTTCAGACCGCGTTGCAGCTGTCCCTTGTCATAGGTGCCGAACGGTCCGGAAAATGACCAGTCCATTTCCTTTGGCGCTTTGCTGTGCGCGGTGCCCGCAGCCACAGCCACATTGGCTCCCAAAAAGGTTACCAGGGTCAGCGACAGAAGTGTCGAGACAAGCTTTTTCATCTTTCTTGTTCCTTTCTGACGCTTGGTTAGCCGCGATTTTCCGGAGCGGCCGCAGCCGCTTCAGGTTTACCACTGCCCTGTTTTGCAAGCACTGCTTCGGTAATTGAGTTGGGTACTTTTCTCGGTTTTTCAAAAAGCCCGAGCAGCGGCATGATGATGATGAAGAACCCGAAATAATAGGCAGTAGCAGCCTGCGCCATCAGGGTGTAGGTGCCCTCGGCCGGTTTCGAACCCAACCATCCCAGGAAGATGGAATCGATGACAAAAAGCCAGAAGAACAGCTTGTACCAGGGACGGTAGACGGCAGAGCGTACTTTCGACGTGTCGAGCCATGGCACGAAGAACAGCACCAGAATGGAACCAAACATGGCAAGCACACCGCCGAGCTTCGAATCGATGAACCAGACATTGAAATCAATCGCCCGAAGGATCGCGTAGAAGGGCAGATAATACCATTCCGGAACAATATGCGCCGGCGTCACCAGAGGGTTGGCTTCAATATAATTGTCCGGGTGCCCCAGATAGTTGGGCATGTAGAAGACAAAATAAGCAAAGACCAGCAGGAACACCACAGTGGCGAAGGCATCCTTGATGGTTGCGTAGGGCGTAAAGGCCAATGTATCGGTTTTTGACTTCACTTCGACCCCGGTCGGGTTTGTCTGCCCGGTCACATGCAGTGCCCACACATGCAGGATAACAACCCCGGCAATCATGAATGGCAGCAGGTAGTGAAGCGAGAAGAACCGGTTGAGCGTTGGATTGTCCACCGCAAAACCACCCAGCAAAAGCTGCTGGATCGGCTCGCCAATGCCCGGGAAGGCCGTGAAGAAATTGGTGATAACCGTCGCACCCCAAAAGGACATCTGGCCCCAGGGAAGCACATAACCCATGAAGCCCGTTGCCATCATCAGCAGATAAATGATGACACCCAGAATCCACAGAATTTCCCGTGGCGCCTTGTAGGAACCGTAGTAGAGACCGCGGAAGATATGGATATAGACGGCTATGAAAAAGAACGAGGCACCATTGGCATGCATATAGCGCAACAGCATGCCGGAATTCACATCCCGCATGATTGATTCAACGGAAGAGAAAGCCAGCCCCGTCGACGCCACGTAATGCATGGCCAGCACGATGCCGGTGAGCAATTGCACCACCAGCATGACCGCCAGAATGGCACCAAATGTATAGGCATAGTTCAGATTGCGCGGAACCGGATAAGCAACAAAGGAGTCATAGACCAGCCTTGGCAGCGGCAAGCGTGAATCGACCCATTTGCCGATACCACTTGTGGGTTCATAGGTAGAATGTCCACCACTCATCGGTAATTCCCCTGTTATCCGATTTTGATTTTTGAATCAGAGATAAATTCGAAAGGCGGGATCGCCAGATTTTCCGGAGCAGGTCCCTTGCGGACCCGGCCGGCCGTATCATAATGCGACCCATGGCACGGGCAGAACCAACCGCCGAAATCGCCAGCCTGTCCCAGCGGGACGCAGCCCAGATGCGTACAGGAACCAACCATCACGATCCAGTTTTCGCGGCTCTCGCCAGCGGACCGATCCACATCCAGCGCAGGCGCGTCCGGTGCCAGATTGGCATTGCGTGCAGCCTGGTCCTTCAGATCCTCCAGAGGAACGGCATTGGCTTCGGCGATTTCCTTTTCCGTACGGTTACGAATGAAAACCGGCTTGCCGCGCCATTTGACGGTAATGGACATGCCCTGTTCGACAGACGACACATCGACCTCAATCGAGGAGAGTGCAAGCGTACTTGCATCAGGCCGCATCTGATCAATGAAGGGCCAGGCGACAGCAGCAACCCCAACAGCACCAGCCATGCCGGTTGCCAGATACAGGAAATCGCGCCGCGTCGGCTCGGCAGTTGTATCGTGTTCGCTCACGGTTATAACCATCCTTTGCGCATACTCATTGGCCAAGGTCCCATTGCCGCGCGGAAACATCACCCCACAGGCACGGCACAGACCCCCTATTTGGCCGGTTTCTAGGCTGCTTCTTAGAATATGTCCAGCCTGCACCATGCACCAGAGGCACAATGCCGCAAGTTTTTACAACATTATTCGTTTGTCAGGGGCAAACTGTTGATAAATCCACCCGATTGACGCGCCCACAGCCGGGCGTAAATGCCCTTTTGCTGCAGCAATTCATCATGCGTTCCATCTTCCACGATCCGTCCGCCGTCCATGACGACAAGTCGGTCCATCTTGGCGATGGTTGACAGCCGGTGTGCAATGGCAATCACCGTCTTGCCATTCATCAATTCGTTGAGGTTTTCCTGAATCGCTGCCTCGATTTCAGAATCAAGCGCCGATGTTGCTTCGTCCAGCACGAGGATGGGCGCATCCTTCAGCATGCCCCTGGCAATCGCGATGCGTTGGCGCTGACCACCGGAAAGCTTGATGCCACGCTCGCCCACATGGGCATCCATGCCGCGACGTCCCTTCTGGTCCTGCAAATCCTGGATGAAGCTCCAGGCTTGCGCCTGCCGCGCTGCCTGCTCCAGTTCCTTTTCATCTGCATTGGGCCGACCCAGGGCAATATTCTCTCGCACGGACCGGTGCATCAGCGAAGTGTCCTGTGTCACCATGCTGATGTGCGCGCGCAGCGAACTTTGGGTAACGTCCGCTATGTCCTGACCATCAATGGTGATTCGACCGGAATTGAGATCAAAGAACCGCAAAAGCAGATTGACCAGGGTTGATTTGCCAGCCCCCGACAGGCCCACGACCCCGACCTTCTGGCCTGGTTCGACCGTCAGGGAAATATCCCGGATCACCGCACCCTGCCCGCCATAGTCGAAACACACATTCTCAAAGACAATCCGGCATTGCGAAACCTGCAGCGCCTTGGCGTTGGGCCGATCCTGCAGGGCAATCGGTTTGCTCAGCATATCCATGGAATTTTGAATGATGCCGTAATTGCGCATCAAGCCGTTAAGCTGCGCCATCATGCGCCCCAGCAGCAAATTGAGCCGCAGCACCAGTGCCAGTGTAAAGGCAACAGCACCGACACTGATCTGCCCCTTCAGCCACAGATCTATGGATACATAGGCTATGGCGACAATCATGATGCCGGACAGCACGGCCAGAGAGATGCGAACACCCGTCAGCTTTCGGGTGAAACTGAATATGGCTTTGAGGAAAGAATCAAAACCCTGTTTGATATAGCGGTCATTGTCCTCTTCACCGCAAAACAGTTTCAACGTCTGAATGTTGGAATAACTGTCGACAAGGCGGCCGTTGAGCATCGACCCCGCCTCTGCCGTCATTTTGGCCATATGACGAATTTTCGGCACAAAATAGCGGGCAATCGCCGCAAAGGCCGCGATCCATATGGCGACAATGGCGGCCAGTTGCCAATCGAGTTGCGCCACCAGCGCCAGCGTCGTTACGGCATAGATGGCGATGAACCAGACCACCTGAAGCAGCGACGTCATGAAATCGCCCACTGCCTGGCCCGATTGCCAGACCTTGGTGACAACCCGCCCGGCAAAATCATCGTGAAAAAACGTCAGGCTTTGGCGCGCAATATGCGCATAGGCCTGCCATCGAACGAGATTGAAGAAACCCGGAACGATGGTCTGCTCCTCGACCAAAGTGACCAATGGGGCGATCACCAGCCGGCCCACCAGCACCACCGCGAGCATGAACCACAATTCCGACCCATGCTGCGCAAACAGACCGCTCCATCCGTCGGCGGCATTGGAACTGTCGAGCAGGTCGACCAGCCTGCCGACAAAGTAGAAAAGTGCTGCCTCCAGCAGCGCCACACCACCCCCCAGCACAAGCATCAGTGCAAAGGGCCATTTGGCCTGCCGGACAAAATGCCAGATGAAGGCCAGCGCACCCTTGGCGGGCGTTGCGTTCTCGGTCATCGCGAGGGGATTGATCCAGCGTTCAAACAGCCGGAGAATACGGTGTGCAATCATCTCTTCAAGATAGGCTCCGACAGGCCGCACGGCAACGGCGATTCAACGGAAAATGCAACGCTATGCAGAACGTTATCAGCGATTGCCACCGCCATCGCCCTGCTCGTCAATCTGTTGTTGGACGGCAATCTGCGAGGCGGCAGCTGCCGATGACATCTTGTCGTCGCCACTTTGTCCGTCCTCGCTTTCAGGCATTTTGACCCTGACTTCACGACGAGCAAATTCGATACCGTTTTCAGCAAAATATTTCTGCACACGGCTGTAGACGTCCTTCTTGATCATCCATTGTTTGCCGGGTTTGGCCATGAACTTGCCACGCACAACAATGCCGACATCATTGACGTCGTAGACACCCTGGGACTTGAAGGTCTCGATGATATCATCGGCATAGGGCGCTTCGAGGATTTCCTTGCCGATCTGTTTGAACAGCTTCTTGACCAGATTGATGTCCGCTTCAAAGGGAATGGTGAATTTCAGTTTCACAATCACCCAATCGCGGGAATTGTTCTGCATCTTGGGTATTTCACCATAGGGTATCGTGTGGATTGGCCCCTGGGGATGGCGCAATTGCAACGAGCGGATGGAAATGCGCTCGACCGAGCCGGCTGTACCGTCAATCTCCAGATATTCACCCACCCGGAATGCATCATCCAACAGGAAGAACAGGCCGGAGACAATGTCACGAACGAGGGTCTGGGCACCGAAACCGATGGCCAGGCCGACAATGCCGGCACCAGCCAGCAAGGGCGTGATATCGACGCCCAGACTGCCCAGCACAATCAGTGAGGTGATGGTGATAATGGTGGCCTGACTTGCCATTTTCAGCAGCGGAAGGACTGTTGAAAGGCGCGACCCACCGGCACCGCCCCCCTCCCCGCCGCCGCCGGGCTCTTCCAACGCCAGGTCGAATCCCTGGGCGGTTTTTTCATCCGCCAGCTTCCGATTGAACCAGAGCGTGGAAAGTTCCCAGACAAGATAACCAATGGCGAGAATGACAAGGTTCTGAAACAGGACAGCGGCAATTCGCGCGCCAAGGCCGGCGCTGGCCAGATTCTCGACATCCACGTCCCAGACTCTGGCGACCAGCACAATCGTGCCCGCAATCATAATCGCCCGGCCAATACGGATATAACTCCGTTTGGTCGACAGATATGCCATTTCCGCAGCGGCGCCCTCACCGCGCATGGGTGGAACCAGGTGTCTTACCAGACCTCTTACCATGGTATCCAGCACCGGCACTGCCAGCAACGCGGCAAGTGTCAAAAATTGCTCGCCGTTTTCCACCAGATCAAAACGATTGTTGGCAATCAACATTTCGACCAGCAGCCAGGTAAAGGCGATCATCACCACCGCCAGCCAAGGGTATATTCTTGCCAAAAGCTGCTCAACAGGCGATGCATGATCATCGCCCCCCAGAAGCATCGATGTCAGGCCCTGACGGGCTTGCACACACATCACGATGAGCCAGATATAGGCAGCCAGTGACATCCAGAAACCGGTTTTTATGTCACCCGGCGCAACCCCATAGTGACGCTGGAATTCCACAAGAACAGCTGACATTCCAATCAGGACCGACACTGCGACCCCGTTTCGGTACAGATATCGTGCCGTCCAGTCATCGGCATAGACCAGTCTGAGGTCCGGACGGCTGGGCGCCAGCAAGAACCGGGAAATTGCGGCCAACAATCGTGGAATGACAATCAGGTTGACCATGAAGACCGGTGCAATCAATCGGTCGATTGCCGGCATCGCCACTTCGATCACCAGGCGCGTGACGAGAAAAAAGGCCAGCAGACCGACAATATCAAGGAGGAATCTCTTGGCAAGCAGTACAAGCGTTTGCTTCAGCCCGTCCGGGGTCTGCGTACGCGCAATCTGCCGGCGCCATTTACCGGCAATTCTTGTCACGGCGGCTTCTGCCACAAGTCCGACCAAAATCGCACCGATCATGATTGCAAACATCAACAGCACACCGCCGGCGCCGCGCGGCTCGACAAAGGCGTGAACAGCCGTGCCTAGACCTGAAAGCATGGTTGGCAGGCTTGAAATGGTTTCGGCAAAGGAACCGCCAACGGCACTGATCGAAGCTTTGAGAAATTCTATGGCATCTTGCGGTTTGTCAGCTTGTTGTGCCTTCTGCGTCTCGGCAACCGCATCCAGACGCTCAAGCAGCAAATGTCTCACCTGTTCGTCGCTCATGGTGGCAAGAAGCTGGCGAATATTCTGCGGGGTCAGGTCCTCCGGCAGTTTCACATCTGCGGCAGTGCTGTTGCTCTTCTCGGCTGTAGCCATATGCATGAGCTGCGCCTGGGCAAAACTGTCAACCGCACCCAAAGCAAAGACAAGACCACAGACCGCCAGAAAATGCCTGAAAAACATACCCGTCAATTTCATCATGCAAAATACAGCGGTCGCAACCGCCCTCCCCATAGTTCCATGCCCTACCGTCAACCTTTACAATTTTCCGCGCCGGAAAACGACTCATGACCCAGAGGCTGGACACACTAATTTCACATATTGTGTTTGCGGGGAAGCATGTGACGGCAGCGCGTCCGAGACAACCAACATCTCCAAATCGGGCAATGGCCTGTGTTAAAAGCCCCGGCCTATGGGGCGGCAGCGGTGTCTGCCGCATCAACATCCGCGGCCACATCAATGAACCCACCGGACTGCCGCGACCACAAATCCCTGTAAAGCCCCTGCTCATCGACCAGTTCACTGTGGGTGCCTTGCTGAACGACCCTGCCGGCGTCAAGCACGATCAGCCGGTCCATTGTTGCAATGGTGGAAAGACGATGGGCAATGGCAATCACGGTCTTGCCATCCATCAGGGCAAACAGATTTTCCTGAATGGCCGCTTCAACTTCCGAATCGAGCGCCGATGTGGCTTCATCCAGCACCAGGATGGGGGCATTTTTCAAAAACACCCGGGCAATGGCGATGCGCTGGCGCTGACCGCCCGACAATTTGACACCGCGCTCACCCACCTGGGCATCCAGCCCCTTCCGTCCTTGCTGGTCGTGCAGGCCCTGAACAAATTCCCAGGCATTGGCGCGTTTGGCAGCATCGATGATCTCTTCATCCGTGGCGTCAGGCTTGCCATAGCCAATATTTTCCCGGATGGAGCGATGCAGCAAGGATGTGTCCTGCGTGACAACGCCGATATGCGCTCGCAAGCTGTCCTGCGTCACACCGGCAATATCCTGCCCATCGACAAGAATACGCCCGGATTCCAGATCATAAAAGCGCAGCAATACATTTGTCAGCGTGGTTTTTCCGGCACCCGAACGCCCGACAAGCCCGATCTTCTCGCCAGGCGCGATCGTCAACGACAGATCATCGATCACCCCGTTTTCCTTGCCGTAGTGAAAGCGGATGTGCTCGAATGCAATCTGGCCCTTTTTGGCCACCAATTGCTTTTGCGGATCTGCATCGGTGACGCCGTGGGGCTTGGACAACATGGACATGCCATCCATAACGATCCCGATATTCTCGAAAAGCCCGGAAACCTCCCACATGATCCAGTGACTCATGGTGGAAATGCGCAAGGCCAGCGCCATGGAGGCGGCAATTGTGCCAACCGATATGGCCTCGCCCAGCCACAGATTGATCGACAGATAGCCAATCCCGAACAGCAAAATCGCATTGTTGAAATAGACCAGTGCAAAAAACACCGTCACCAGCCGCATCTGCCGATGCACCGTGCTCAGGAAAGACGACATGGCCGAGCGCGCATAACCTTCCTCGCGTCCCGCATGAGAAAACAGTTTGACGGTGGCTATATTGGTGTAGCTGTCCACCACCCGTCCCGCCATCATCGAGCGCGCATCGGCCTGCTGCCTTGAAACCCGCTTCACGCGCGGTATGAAATAGGTGATCAAGGACAGATAGACCACGATCCATAGGACCAGCGGCGCGGCGAGACGCAAATCCGTCGATGCGATCATGACGAACATGGAGATGAAGAACACCACGACAAAGACCAGAACATCAAGAACCTTGACCACCGATTCACGCACTGCCAGCGATGTCTGCATCACCCGTGTCGCAACCCGCCCGGCAAATTCATCGGCAAAGAAGGAAAGACTTTGGCGCAGCAGGTATCGGTGCATCCGCCAACGGCCGATCATCGGATAATTGCCCAAAAGCGTCTGGTGCATCACCAGGGATTGCAGCAACACAATCCCCGGCAAGACAAACAGCACAAGCAGGCTCATCATCAATAGGCGACCGCCTTCCTTGGCCATGAATTCCTCGCGCGAGGATTCCGACAGCCAGTTGACGATGTCACCGAGAAAACTGAACAACACCACTTCACCGATGGCAATCAGCGCCGTCATGAAAGACATCAACAGCAGCCACGGCGCCGCTTCCTTCGAATAGTGCCAGCAAAATGCCAGAAATGTCTCCGGGGGACGCCCCGCAGGCAGGGCCGGATAGGGATTTAGTCGTCGTTCGAACCATCCAAACATGGGGGGCCTTTGCAATTGAATGGCATGCGGTGGTCTGTGCACCAGGGTCTTTGCGGTTCCTGCCAGAGGCGCTTGCACCGGGCATTGCCATCAAATCAGCCTGTGGGGCCACCATGCCCGATAAATGAAGACCGCGAAGACCGCCACCTGGACGTTGTCTTGTTCCGGTCAATGCGTGTTGGAAAATCAGATTGTGATCAATTCACAATAAATTGCCAGATGACAGCCTACGCCCCGATGGGCGCCATTGGCTGGAGATGCCTTGTCATGTGCGTCAATGGCCCCTCCTTCGTTCAAATCTGGTCCATACATCAAATCCTACAGGGATTCGCATTCATTCTCTACCGGCAAAGTCAAGAAATTGCACAGACGTGCGTCCCTGCAACAATCCTGTTGCAAATAGGCAACGTGCCGCAATGCAAGAGGTGTCCGGCCCGCCGATATTTGCTAGGTGTAAACGACACTCCAGGCGGACACCTCGATGACAGACTTGCGCATAGCACTCTACCAGCCGGATATTCCGGGCAATACCGGCACGATCCTGCGCATGGGCGCCTGTCTGGGGCTGGCCATTGATGTGATCGAACCGGCGGGATTTGACATGTCCAGCCGTGCGCTGCGGCGGGCGGGCATGGATTATACCGAACAGGCCTCACTGACCCGGCATCGCAGCTGGCAGCACTTTCTGACCTGGGTAGAAGAACAGGACCGCCGCCTGATCCTCGCCACGACCAAGGCTCAACGATCCTATCGTGAATTTGAATTCCGGCCCAACGACATCCTGCTTTTCGGCCGCGAAAGCGCCGGTGTCCCGGACGATGTCCACGCCGCAGCCGACCATTGCCTGCTGATCCCCATGGCTGAGGGAACCCGCTCCCTCAACCTGGCCATTTCCACCGCGCTGATCGCCGGCGAGGCCATTCGTCAAAGCGAAATGCCAGCGCCGGCGCAGTGATTTTACCCGTCAATTGCCGATGTCAGGGGCGCAGCATGATTTTGCCGGTGCGTCCCGATGTCAGCGATGCCTTGACCGCAGCGGCAATGTCACTGAGTGGGTAAATACCGCCCGCTGTCAGCTTCAAGTCGCCTTTCATGGCCAGAGTAACCAGTTCGCCGATCAGCCGCGCCCGTTCCTGGGGTGGAAGCTCCTTGCTGACCTTTGAACCCCAGAACCCCTTGACGGTCAGGTGTTTCATGATCATCGCACCGGAACTCAATTGCAGTGGCGCACCGGTGGCCGTTCCAAAGATCACCAGCAGACCCTCCATGCCCAGAAGATCACAAAGATCCGAGGCAAGCGCGCCGCCGACCGAATCGATCGCCGCACGGGCACCGCCCTTTCCGATGATCGCCTGCGCCTTTTTCTGCCAGCCATCATCAGCGATGGAGAGCACATTTTGGATCCCCAGCTCTTCCAGTTCGGCCTTGGCATCGTCGCGGCGCACGAGGTTCAGCGTGTGGATACCGCGCGCATGGGCCAAAGCGGCGAAAATCTTGCCGACAGCGCCATTGGCGGCTGTCTGGATGACCCAGTCGCCCTTCTTTACGTGCAGGAATTCAAGCAGCGAGATGGCACTGAAAGGCATGGCGATCAGTTGCGCGCCCAGTTCATCGGAGATGCCGTCCGGCAAAGGCAGAAGCTGGTTGGCCGGCGCAACAAAATATTCGGTCCAGGTGCCATGCACACCGGCAATGGCAACGCGCTTACCGATCATCCCTGCATCAACACCTTCGCCGACCGCCTCAACAACACCCAGGGCTTCCGTGCCACCAATGGCCGGCAGATCCGGCTTGTAGCCATAATTGCCGCGCACGGTCCACAGATCGTGATTGTGGATGGGGGAAAGGACCATCCGGATCAGGGCTTCACCCTGTTTGGCCTGGGGTTTGACGCTATCGGCCAGGTGAAGAACATCTGCCGGTTCGCCGAATGTGTCGTGAATTGCACTGTGCATGGGAATTTCCTTTGATTGAGATGGTTCTTTGGGAGGATTGGTTTCCTGCGATTTACGGTTCAAGGCGGGCACGCGTATCGCTCAGCGCCTGCTGCAGGGGTGTCTTGCTTTTGGACAATTTGGCCAGCACCGCAGCGCCAAGCCATTGCGCATAGAGAATGCCGGCTAGGGACTTCGGGTCTGCCTGCGCTCGCAAGGACCCGTCGGCTGCGCCCTCCTCCAGCAATTGCGCCACACGACCGACCAATTGCGCAACGCCATCATCAAGGATCGCGCGCATGTCTTCGGATAGATCCGAGATTTCAGCGGCAAGCTTGACCACCAGACAACGATCGGCAATGCCATTGGAATTGTCATCTTCCAGCCAGGCAGACCAGAAGCGCATCAGCTTTGCGCCACCGCTTTCGGGCAGCGCAAAAAGCGCATCCATGCGCTGCAGATAATCGTCGACATAGTCCTGCAGCAGACAACAGCCAAAGACTTCCTTCGAACTGAAATAATAATAGAAGGAACCCTTCGGCACGCAGCACCGCTCCAGCAATGCCTTCAGCCCAACACCTCCAAACCCGCCGGTAAGCACCATGTCGCGCCCGACAGACAGGATATGATTTCGTGTGGCCTCGGATTTCCTTGCAGCTTTCATACCGCCTTGAAACATATAATAGACCGGTCGTCTAGTATTTTTTGAACCACAGCGCGTTGGAAAAAACCGCTTGTTTTATGAATTTTTGCCGTTTTTGAGAGAGATTAATAGATACTGGTCGGCACCATACAAATGCCACTCAGTGGAGAAAGCGTACTGCAGAATATGCCTTCCTTAAGGCAACAAAATACATTAGAAACTGCTAAGGTACATACTGATCACGGATGAAAATCTTGCACAGTTGCGCAATCAGGGTTCCACAGTATCACGAAAAGGCGGAATTCACGCTGAAACCACGGGCTGGTGAGTCCGCCGTGAAGAATTCCTAACCATCTGGATTCACTGATGGAAT
>TARA_R110002126_G_scaffold86853_2_pt1 | contig 12989 bp, 6 predicted proteins | sample TARA_R110002126 | Tara Oceans TARA_R110002126 (sample SAMEA4397536) | marine metagenome | biome: Polar Biome; feature: [DCM] deep chlorophyll maximum layer (ENVO:01000326); material: water (ENVO:00002006), including particulate matter (ENVO:01000060) such as... | depth 30 m
CATAGAGGCGATAAGCCAATCTTCACAATTATGACTATTGAGGTGCCGGGTGAAGCCGGTAAGTTCGATACGCCTCACGAGGTCCATTTAGATGGAATACGGATGCTTATTCTCGATTGGAGAGAAGGGCGACATGCTGCCTTAGAGCGCATGGAGAAGGAAAAGGAAGACGCAGATGCATCCAAGATGAAGGATGCTCTTAACGAGGCTCAGGGCCGCGTTGATGATGTGTTTTGGATATGGAAGCGAGCCATGGGTGAGGACTTAGGGTTTAACCTTGGAGCTGAGGGCAGTGGACCAAATCATGGTGGTAAGCACTTTGGGTCTGCTTTTGACAAAAACAAACCTACCTCTAGGATTATTTTGCCATGAACGTAAAGGAAGCTGTTCGCCGCCTTAATGGATATTTGCAACGCCGGGGTAAGGTGGATGGCTCTGGTGGTTGGACTGAGCAGTATCTGTTAGATCTGCTCTCAGACGCCAACCTAGACATGTACCATCGTGTTGTGAACTATGGCCCTGAGATCTTCCACCTTTCAGACAGATTTACCTATGAAGCAGACTCTATGGACGTGGACCTCAATGCTAAGTTGAGTGGACTGCCAATGACCATTTGGTACGCAGGTACCCTAAGCAAAGATGAGGACATCGGTCCAAACAACATGCCTGGTCAACTAGATATGCCCAGAAGAACCAACATGGACTCCAATGGGTCTGGTGGTGGAATATCCTCTACCACAGGGTTTTCTGGTGGTGTGGCACTCGGTGGTGGGTCATCAAGTCCAACAACAGTCGCTATATCTGGGTTTAGCCTTGCTGGTGGAGGTTCATCCATTCAGGCGTTTTACACAGGAAAAATGTTCTCAATTAGACCTATTCCAAGGCAGGACATATACATATACATGAGGTGGACACCTGACCAGCTCCCAGACTTGGTTGACCCAGACCAAGACCTATTAGATGGATTCCTACCACAATTCCACTCAGCGATTGTTTACAAGGCAGCCATACAGGCCAAGAGTGCAAAAGGTGAGGATACCTCTCAATTGGTAGGACTGTATCAGGAGATTATTGGACAGTTTGATTCAAACCTGAAGATGGGTTGCCGTCAACGACAACGGCAACAACCTCAACAAAGAGACCCCATGCGATGGGAGTACTAAATGAGAGCCTCTTCTCCAGTTGTGGCGATATACAAAGCGCCATTAAAAGGCATGGATGCCCGTGAGGTAAAGCCAGAAGATGCTCCGAATCTTCTGTTTAACATTGATTTATCTAACAGGGGATACTGGAGAGCAAGACCAGGACTAAAGAAATTTGGTGCAGCAGACACTGGCAGAAAAGAAATAATGGGACTCCACACAACAAGAGTTGATGGTCAGTTCTATCTAATTTGCGTTTCCGCTCATCTCACTGCTGGTGTGAAGCATATGGCTGTGACCATGTTTGATGGCATTGGGAACTTCCAGTACCTTGTGGATATAACAAACCCGACAAGTTCTACAATTGAAAGTGGATCTGAGCCATACACCGACAAGCATAAGTATTCTTTCGTTAATGCTGGTAGATTTGTTTATTTCTGCAATGGATATGGGGTTTACTGGGAGATGGAGATTGTAAGTCAACCTCTCTCTGTAAAGCTACGAGCAATCCCACTTGAAACTGGGCTTCTTCCTCTTATCTATTCCTATGCTTTGGGAAATCTGTCCCCAAGCTCCTTTACTTACTTCTTTGACCAGATAATAATATCTGGATTCAATCTCAGAAAAGAAGTCAACCTCTCGATACCAGCGACAGAGGGTGAAAAAAAGAATCAACCTCCAAGAGAGCTTCTTAACCAGGCAAGAGATATTATGTCCGTTGACTCTGGTGCGATACTCGCAGCAGAGCCAGCTCTGTGGAGAAGCTTCCCTGTGGAAGACCCTAGTGGTTTCTATTGGATGTTCAATGAAAGTGTTATCTCTACGGCGGCATCTAATTTTGACCTTCTTGTGTTTGGATCTAAGAATCTTTACAAAATAGTTGGTCACGGTGGAGGACCAGGAAGCACACCAAGAAGAATCAAAATAGGTGCAAATCCATCGATGAGTCCAAGGGGACACTGTTACTTCCGTAATTTTGTGTTCTTTGTGAGCTTTGATGGTTGCTATGTGACTGATGGCACATCTGTAAACAAGGTATCTTACGAGATGGACCCACTGTGGTTTGGAAGAGAAGAGCCTCAAACAACAAGACATGTTGAGCAACAGGTACAAAAGAGCGCATACCCATTCCATGTGAATAGACTTGCCCTTGCTAACGCTTGCTGCATCAATGACCTGACAAGACAACAAGTCATGGTTTGCCTCCCGGCAAATGACTCAGAGACAAATAATATGGTCTGGGTATATAATTATGCAGATATGACAGAAGGGATTGGACTAGGCAAGTGGTCTATCTGGAGTGATGCTGAGGAACCTACGTTTAGTGGGGTTTCTTTGGATGGAAACCCGTTTACAGAAAATGGTGCAGGTGCAGTAACAAGAAACACAAAACTAACCGGAACCCCGTCTGTAAGCCAGAGTAATACAACTTATAATCTTTTTCACTGGAATGCCATTGCAGATGATATTCACAACGGACAGCAAAGGATATTCACTGGGAATGACCTTGGAGATATATATGAGTTTGGAGTTTCTGACAGAGACATAACAGTCCCATCCGCTTATAACAGAAGTGGATCAAGGGGAACCCCTGAGACTGTAGTTCAGTTTCCAATTGTTATTAGTCTGGGAAGGATTGGACGTGTTGATTCTGATGGTAGAGTTATTTGCACTGATATTGCGGTGCGAAGAAAACAACTTATCAAGAATGTTGAGGATGATCCAAACGCAACGAAGCTCATTGCAGTTGTTAGATCTGAGGGAGAGGGACTTAAACATTTTGATGTGTCTGAGGAAGATGTTGAATTTCAAGACAATATTCTCAACTCCCAACAGGGAGTTAGTGAGAATACAAAGTCAACCTTGAACACAATGGTGCTTGGTGCTTCTCCTACGGGAAGCAATGCCCCTTTGATGAACTCAGAATACTTTGAGGCATATGCAAGGGTTAATGTGCCAGATGAGGAGGGTCGTGCTGCTTATGTTGACCTATACTCCTTACCAACAGTTGGGCCTCATAGATTGCAAATATCTGAGGTAAGAGTTTATGCAAATGTAAAAGGTGGTTCCCAAAGGGAGCAGTCCTAAGTAGACTGTCTTAAAGAGGTTAATTATGGCGTATATAAATATTACTGGCGACAGCGATGGTGATCTGCACACTGCATCTCTTCACAACACAAAGTTTGGAGCGATAGCAAGTGTTCTTAATGGAAATGTAGACCACGACAATCTTAAGTACCCACGCAGTGTCTCAACCATGAACTTCTCTGCAAATCAGACTGCGACTGGCTGGTTTGTTCCCCAAGATTCGTCTGCCGGGACAACAACACAGGCTGCTGTGCTTGGTTATCAGATCTATGGAGTAGTGTCACTTTCGTCTAATAATGTTACGAACGTGATGAAGTCATCTTTGATCAGAATGCCTTCTGCTGCAACGCTTACTTCAGTCAAGTTTCTTTACTTACCTAGGTCTACTGGGTATGCGGCTGGTGATGAGTGCGACCTTTATTTACAAAGATCAACATCCCTCACATCGGACTTTGAGAACATTGCATCTTTAGAAAACGTGTCATTCTACAATGCATCCAACGTCATTATGCGAGAGTATACACTTGCCATCTCGGGTGCAGCTATAGCTGCTGGACAGTACATACGGTTTGCTATTCGCACCGACCCGTTGAACGGGGAGCTTCCACCGTACATATCTAGCTTGACACTTAATTTCGCAACAGCCACTGTCGCATAGGTTAATTATGGCGTACATAAACATAACAGGGGATGCTGACGGGGACTTACATACCGCTGAACTGCATAACGCGAAGTTTGGTGCAATAGTTGGGGTCTTAAACGGCGAAGTAGACCACGACAACCTTAAGTTTCCAAATAGCGTTTCTACTGCCATCTTTAGCGCACACAGGAATGCCGGTGACTGGTGCATTCCACAGGACCCAGCAGGAAGTACAACAAGCGCCGCTGCTGTGCTTGGTTACGAAATAGTAACGCCTACCGTCCTTGCTGCCAACGGGGTCACGAACATAGTCAAATCATCCATAGTTAGGGTGCATTATGACATGACACTTACTTCAGTTAAGTTTCTTTATATGCCTAGGTCCACTGAGTTTGTTGCTGGTGATGAGTGCGACTTGTATCTACAGAGATCGGGGTCTCTTTCTTCGGTATTTACAAACATCGCGTCCCTAGAGAACATATCATTTTACAATGCATCTGCCGTTATTGCGCGAGAGTATACCCTCTCCATCTCAAGTGCATCTATTGATGCCGGTCAGTATATACGGTTTGCGCTTCGCAATGATGCGAGCAATGGAAGGATTCCTCCGTATATCTCTAATGTGGTGCTTAATTTTACAACCAACACTGTTGCATAGGTGAATTATGGCTATTGAAGGAAATGAATTACCAAAGGGCGTAAGTAACTCAGCTAAGATGGGTGCCACTCCAGGCACCCAACAGACAGCTATAAACAATGTGGGTGGTCCAAAGCTAAACTTTGAGATGCCAGCAGGGCCACAATTGGCCAAGCAGGCAAAGAGTTCATTCCAAAGCTCTATTACCCCAAAGATGCCGATCCCAACATCAGGCACATCTATAAAGCCTATAAGCGCTCACACCGCCCCCCGTCCGTCTGGACCACTCAATGCACCTGTGATCACACACGGGCTGCCTATGGACAACGGGAGAGGGTACAACGTGTTCGCTGGTATGGATGCAACCCAGATTGGTCAGATGAACTCTGATATGGGTTTATCTAATATGACATCACTCCCTCAGTTTAAGCCAGAGGCAAACCAGTTTTATACTGGTGGGCAGATGATGGGCAATGCGCAGCTTATGCACCATGGGGACCCGGAGCCTCCAATAGACTATGATCCATACGACAATTACGGAGAAGACGACTCTGTATATCTAGATGCACTGGCCAAGTGGAATGAAGATGAACTAGCCCACAAGTTGGCTGAAGATGAATTTAACGAGGTCATGGCTGCAAATGAGGCCCCAGCAGAAAAGGCCATAGTTGAAGATGAGGAAGGAAAGCCAACGGCTGAAAGCCTAATATATGAAAACTATGATGACATACTAGCGAACCCTGCTGGGTTCAGTCCAGAGAAAATGGCAGAAATGGAATCCAAGCTGGATGAAAAGTACGCACGGGAGCTGCAATCTGCTCTTAGTGGAATTGACCGACAGATGGCAATGATGGGTACGTTTGGATCTGGGGCGCACAGTTTCTCCATCAATAATGCAACTTCTCAGGCATTGGGAGCAATGGCAGATGAGTATGCTCAACTGGAGAAAGCGAATGCTCTACAGTATGAGAAAGAGTATCAAGAAACCATTCTGAATAAGAATGTATTGTCTGACAAGCTCTCGAACCTTGAGGGCCTTGAGGGCAACAAAAACAAAGAAGCCATTGTGCTAAAGAGTACCCTGGAGACAGAGACTGGAATTGCACAATACATCTCGAATGAACTTAAAGCCTTGGCCCCTCAAGGACAACATCTCTTTACTGGGTTCTTCAATGATCTGAGTGGGGATCTGTTTGATAAGCTCACGAATGGTGAGATGACTGAGGATGAAGTAATTGGAGAGTACCATGCTAGGTCAGAGGCGCTGATGGATGCCTTGACTGCTTATGCAGCCCGCAGTCCAGCTGCTCAATCAAAATTCGATTACTTCTTTGCTATATCTGGCGTTGATGGAAGCAACTTTTCGGTTAATTACTAAGGATTGAGGTAAGATATGGCAATCTATGATGCCCAGGTAGCTTCAGCAGCCAAGCAACAGAAACTAGAGCAAGATAAGTTTGAGAGCAGCACTGACCCGGGGCAGATCTTCCTCTCATCTCTTTCCTCCGAAATGCCAAGACAGGTCTTAGGTGCGCTCGGTAACATGGCAGTTGATGCAGTTAGGTGGGAGCTTCTCGGTGGAAAGAAGACCGATGAAGAGAATAGGATAATGGAAGTTTATAAAAACTTCCCGGGTCAGAGGGCAGGTATAGCCTTAGAATATCCAGATTTATTTAATGTTGGACTCCCTGCACAATCTTCATCTCCTGCCCCTGCCCCAGTCACAGGGCGACCTGCCATCCCGAGTATGCCAAAGCCAAAGGCTCAGGTGCCTACTGCACCTGTGGCTCAAAAGATAATTTCCTTTAAGGATGGTTCAGTTGGAGTTCCAGAAAAGACATATGCTGAGTTCCGGGACTTCCTAAAGGGGCAAAGTGATGGGTCTGACCAAGGTGGGGTTGATGACCTAGTAGACTCCCTCAATAAGGAATACAATCCAGGGGTTAGCTTTGGCGACAAAGAAAAGCTTGCCGAAAGATACAGATCTCCATCTGGAGATGGAGAGTCCACAAGTCCCGAAAAGACACTCGCAGACTTTGGGCCTAGATTTGGTGATAAGGAAGCTAAACCCACCATGATAAAAATGGGAAATGGGTCAATGATTCGTAGAATTGGCCCAGATGAGGGAAGACAGTTCAGAGAATATTATAATAAAAAGAGGGACGAAACTGCTGCATTACAGGCAGCAGCTTCTACAGTGGATTCAAGTCCACCGTCAGTAGCAGCAGCTCCTGTTGAAAGACCTGCACCTCGTGGCATAGACCGTAGATCATCTGCTGAGATAGAAGCAGCCAATACTCTTGAGCAAAAGAGTTTTAGAGAAATGATGGACCGGGGCCAGAAATCAATATCGGATGTCCTTAGTACAATTGCGGGAGATCCAGACAACAAAAGATCTAAAAGGGCAGCAGAAAGCCTAATAGCCACGATTGAGATTCTTCCTCCAAAATTTCACAAACAAGCTGCTTCTGAATTTGCATTGATGTTGAATACACTTCCAGATGATCAGGCACAGGCAGTGTGGAGTCATATAGTCGCAGAAGGAGGAAGCGTTAAGGGTGTATCAGGGGCAAGAGCAGGTATTATTAATGTACTTAAGAACTTAAGATCTACCTCAGAGGCGCTGAAAAGCCTTTCGTCAGCACTTGAGTTGGCCGATGCTAAAATTCGGACGCTTTCTGCAATACCGAAGGAAAAACGAACCACTAAGCAGAAAAACGACCTTAAAGCCGCAATAAAGACTCTCAATAGCACCAGAAAACAGATCGCCGAAGTTAGTAAGATAGATAGCGCAGACATGGTAGCTAGAGTAGATTACGAAGATCACTTTGGAAACATCACTTCATTGGTTAAACTTATCCCCGGTGAAAAGGCGAAATATGGTGGGGGTACCGCCAAGACAACTCAAGATGAGGCGCTGCACAAAAGCAACTTTATATTGCCTACATCAGGACCAGATAGGAAAAAAACCTACGGCAAGATGATGAAAGACATAAATGTTTCCAAGGGGGACAAGAAAATCTTATCAGAGGCTGTTAAAAAAGATGCTACGGATGGACAAAAAGGATCTGCGATGGATCTTATGGCAGCCTATGCATTCAAGTTGCAAGAAGGTGGTGGCTCCACCCCCAAGGGGGGAGTGCCAAAAGAAAGCAAGGAAGCGAACACACAACTACAGCTCGCTAGTCACATGGAGAAAAACATTAGGCCCAAACTAAGAGCAGAACTAAATCTTGGGAAAACAGCGCCTGACAATGAGATTGCAGCAGCACTTGATCTCACTCGCGCCGAATTTGATACATATATTGCAAATGGAAGAGTAGAGGGCGCAAATCTAAATACACTTAACGCTACTCTTCGTAGTATATACCCCGGAACCCTTGATGACGCAGATGTAGAAATGCCTGGTCTTGATACAGCGATTAACGCAGGAAACACATGGTTGACTAGAAAAATGTGGCTGTATGCAAACAAAGAGCAGAAAAGAAAACTCAAAGCAAACTCAAGAGAAAGCCTCCGAATACAAATGGAAAACCAAGTCAGATAATCTCTTAAGGGTGAAAGAATGCCAGTATCTCCAAAGTCTACCTTCTCTGGATCATTGTTTGGCGACGATGTAGAGGAAGAATTAGATAGCCCATCTGTATTTTCTGGATCATTGTTCGGTGATGAAGAGCCAACTGAACCTTATGACACCAAAACTGACAATACACTAAAGCCCAGCAATACGATTTCAGAAACTATGGATGCTCCCACAGTGGCCCCCACAGTGGTCCCCCCTGTAGCCCCATTCTCCAATCCCATTGACTTGTTCTCCAATATTATCGAACAAACACAGCCACAGGAGGCTCCCCAAGGGCCTCCTGCTCTTGCACCTACATTCTCACCTTCAGTCGCTCACGAAGGACGCACAGAAGAGCCTCAAGGGGCAATAGACGAGTTTGTTCCCGGTATATATGAAGATGGTGTTCTTCTTGAAAGCGAGGGTCTGACTTCTCTGGATATTGATCCATATGACCCAACTGTCCAAGACCTACAAAACGAAGACTTAAAGACTGATGCGAACACACTTAGTCATAATCAAGAAAGAGAGGGTGATCTCGCTTTAATGACTGATCAAGGCACATCCGAGCTGGCCAAAACACCAAGAAAGTTTGCCTTTATAAATAGTATTTTTGATGAGTCACAGGGGATAAGGGGCGAAAGACAAAGGGACATGGAGTTTGTGCAACGCAGAAGAGAGACATATGCGTCAACTGCGATGGCAGCGTATGAATCATCTGACAGAGAGCGCACTCCTAATGAGATCCTAACAGATCTGACAGAAGACCCGTGGTGGAAGAATAGCTTTACTGATCAGAACGAACTAGACAAAGAAGAGTACGGGTTTGCTGTCCTCGAAGATGAGATGATAAAGGCTCAACTTCCCGCATCAGTTAGGGTCGAGCTGCATGATATGCTCAGGCAAAAGTACGACAAGAACCAGCAAACATTTCTTGAGCGCCTAATGTACGACACAACCATAATTCCATTTGGGGAGTCAGCATCAGGGGATATGGTTAGATTAGCAGGTGGCGCGTCCAACGCAGTTGGTGGAGCGCTCTACATGACCCTTGGAACAATATCACTTCCATTCACGTCTGAGAAATATAGCATCCGTGGTGAGGAAGCAATGTCTCCAATTGAGAACTTTGTACTCGGGAATCCAGATGTAAACAGGTTAATTAACTGGAATCTATCTGGTCAAGAAACAGAGTTCTACCCGGATGATATATTTGCTTCTATGGTGCATGGGGGTGAGATACCATCTGTTTTAGATCCATTCTTTTCGCAAGCAATATACACCTCTTTGCGTGGAGATTCTCTGAGTACAGCAATAGATTTGGAGACTGAATGGGATGTCTCCCCTGTAAATATAATGATGGATGTGGCGGGATCATTCAGCATCCCAGTCTACTCGCCATCAGAAGTGATCCACACCACAAACAGGATTGGCAATAACAAAGAAGAGATAATCGACAACATCAGTCGGAAACTGATTGAAAAGGAATCCAAAGGAAGCACCGATGACTTCCTCTCCATCGACGACCCAACCCGTGACGGCTGGGCCGAAGACATGTATTCAATAGACCAGGCAGACATTAGAGAAAGAGCTGAAAAGATCTTCAGTAGACTTTCGGGTGTCAACTTCTTTGGAAGAGATGCAGTCAACGAACTCTCCGAAGAAAATCAAGAATATGCCAAAATGTTCCTTGAATACTTCCCCGAAAGAACTAGTACTGTTGGGTTTAAATCATTTGAAGTTATTGATAAGGCAGCTGCGTTTCTATTTGAGACAGAAGCATCGGACAATGCGTTCAGCTACCGTGTGCTGACAAACGCAAAGAAAGTCACATATGGAAAATATGTAAAAGAACTGCTGACAGCAATACCTGAAGAAAATCGAGAAGCATTTCTAGAGGTAATGAGTCCACTTGCACTGGGTAAGAAGTCTAAAGCATTTCAGGAGTATATGGCTCCATTCACTGGGGATGTCCTTGCTATAGATGCAATGAAAAAACAGGCGTTTCAAGAGGTTGCAGCACTCTACATTTCCATGAAAGAGGCTGAACAGATAAGGGGTATGGCAAGAATCGGGGAGTTTGGTAAAGAGTGGCAGATTACTGGGCGAACCAAACAAGAGCAAGATATGTATTACTCTCTTGTTCCAACAATGCTTGTTATGGAGCAACTGATCAGAACCCCAGAGTTTTCAAGCTCTGCTGATGCCTTTCTAACCACTCTTTCTGGATCCATGGAAGAAACGCCATACCAGATGGCACTCTCTGTTGGTGCAGTGTGGAATACTATGTTCTCTGATGGAGAATATAAGATTGGAACCGAACAATTCCAAGAAAACGCTGCCCATAAGCTTGAGCATGACACGTTCTATGTGGTTGCCGACTTTGCTGCCTTTACTTACGGATTATCCAAACTAGCCAAGTCTGCAACAATAAACTTAGCTGCCATGAAAGACACGATGGCTAACTTGGTTAATAAGGGGGATGCCCCACTCCTTGAGACAGTTCAGTCTATTGGCAGTGAGTTTAACCAAAACAGGATAACCATCGGAGATGATATCCGAAGAGTTTCTGAGAGGCCACCGGTAGATTCAGCTTCTGGAAGAATAAACTTAGGTCTTGAAGAGAACGTACTCCCTGAAATAAATGCAAGTGTAATCGCCCCAGATAACACCACTATTTCTTATCGAAGAGAGATTAAAGTATTAGAAGATAAACTCAAGGACAAGACTTTAGATGGGCCTACAAGAGACAGCTACAGCACCCAGTTGATTCAGAACCAGAGACTTCTGGAAGTAGCTCTTGCAGACATAGAGGGTGCGCTTGGGTGGACTGAGAGTGTTGAGAGTTCCAGTGGTGCAATGAAGCCTCGGGAAAGGATGGCACCACAGGGTGGTTCATCCCAAACGAAGAGAGTTGAGAGTGCTTGGGAAAGTTCAATAACACCTAGGCAATATGAGGGGATTAAAGGCAAGACAGCCACACAAAGAAAGGGAATTTTAACTGAGCAAATAGAGACAAGTTTAAATACTCTCGATGAGGCATATAAGTCAGACCCAGTGGCAATGGGCAATAATTCAAAGAAGGCGAAGGAGGTTTTGAGTCGTGTGGCAAAGGAGTATGGGATACTGGACTATAATTCCCCAACTGGAACAAGAAAGATAATCAAAGCCCTTAAGGTAATGCTTATAGATGATCCAATCATATGGAAAGAGCTATTTACTAATTCAAAAGCATTTCAGACTGTTCCATCAAACCTAGTAACTGCCAAATATGCAGCAAATGTAAGGGGTGCAAAAATCAAAGCTGGTATAAAGTCCAGATATGATGCTGCACGAGCAATTGATGAGAAAGGCCCAATTCAGATCCTTTCAGAGGAGACAAAGAAAAGCCCCAGAGAGGTCAAGAACAGACGGGATGCTATTGCCATAGCCGAGAAGCTTGCCGAGAGTGCAGCGGAGCCATGGCAGTTCCTTGGCCTTGGCCTAGAGGATAAAATAATTGCCGAGTTCTTGCAAAAGTCGGCAAATGCCCAGAAGAAAGCAGTTATTCTTCAGAAGACTACTGATATGGTCGGCCGTAGGCACGACGTTGTTGTTTTTGAACAAGACGGTGTTGTTGGAACAGCATCTCCAGGGGATGCTGCTGCCTACTCAAAGTCTCCAATGCAAACATCGGGTCCATCACCAACAGAGACTGGCTGGGGTAGAGTCCGTAGGATTGGTATGCAAAGGGGTCTTGGTGACCCTGGCATGAACCTTATGAATGAGTACCGCGCCACTGGTAAGAAGAGGTATGGTCTTGCTGCAATGACTGAGGCTCTGTCTAGACCATTTGCTGCTCTAAATATACCTGCATGGTATAGATCTGCCGCATCAGAAGTAGTCCTACACGCATGGGCAAATGGTTGGACAGACGTAGGTGGAGCAAATTCCTCTTGGTTTAAACGTCTTGCCTTAAGCACAGGTTCCATGCTTGCCAAACCTTCACTCCTCCTTGGAGCTGAAAGTCAGCTCCTCCTTGCCGAACATAATGGGAAAATCTTTGAAAAGAAGGCAGCTATAGACAAAGATTTCGACCCAAATCTAAAGGGATTCACAGCAACCAATGAAAGGGTTGCTGAGATATTTGGAGATGATTCACGCCTTGCTGGAAATGACATAGTATACAATCAGCTTGATGTACATCACAACGGATGGCTCCTGTCTAACGATCTAGATGGCGTTATACTCATAGACAACAGAACAAGTAAGAAATATCGGGTTTCTGACATATTTGAAAAAACCATTGATTCAAAAGGGAAGCTAATCCTAGAGCGTGAAAGATATCAGACTAGCTTGAATCTTCTTGAGGATGACTATGCCAGCACTGGATCTCCCAAAACACTAGCAAGAATTAGAAGCATTGAAGCCAGGGTTCTTGAGATTGACCAAGTAATACAATCTAAGAACACAGTTGTTAATGTTAATGAGCTGTTCCCTGATATGGAACTATTAAAGGCAGAGTTTGAAGCTGCAACAAGCCCCATAGAGAAGGCAATTATCAAAGACAAGATTGATGTCTTGTCTTCCATCACAGCGAAAGAAATTGGTGATTCAGTATCAACCCCTGGGTATAGACCAAAGAAACCAGTCAATACTATGGATGACTTTGAGAAGGGTCTTCTCGTCTTATATAACGATGTAATCCAACCTAGATCTGCCAAAATATTCGACCTAGTAACGCAATGGATTAATGGTAAAAATAGCACAAGAATCATGTTTGAAAACAATGTTGGGTATAACCACATTGTTGCCCAGAAGATTATTGTAGACGGGGAAATCAGATACAAAGTAGTTAAGACATTCCCAGACACACTGGATGGTGACTTGGCTGCTGCTGAGTTTAAAAAACGAGCAGACCTTAGGAAGGAGGATCTTCCA
>TARA_R110002126_G_scaffold18925_2_pt1 | contig 12985 bp, 7 predicted proteins | sample TARA_R110002126 | Tara Oceans TARA_R110002126 (sample SAMEA4397536) | marine metagenome | biome: Polar Biome; feature: [DCM] deep chlorophyll maximum layer (ENVO:01000326); material: water (ENVO:00002006), including particulate matter (ENVO:01000060) such as... | depth 30 m
TACGAAATTTCGGATACTCTAGGAAACTAAGAAATGTAAACTTGGATAGACCAATGAATGATTACATAGAACAGCTTCTTAGACGAACACCGGACTGGAGGACAACATTCGACCTAACAAAAAGGCGCCTTGTAAATGTAAGGAATATAGGCAGAATACCACCAATTCGAACGATTTTCAACACAGGAGAAAGTGTTATTCAGAGGAGCATCGTTCGTCGAAGGCACACAAATTTCATGGATAATCCCGAAAACACAGTCACATCAAGCACACCATCATACTCCATAAATACTACACAACTAAAATTATCACCACTCTCGCCAATACTATACAACAACATGAATCAATTAGATATAACAGACGCACACATGACACTTGAATTTCAAATGCTACACCTCAGGAAATATGCTTTACCAAAATTGAGAGAAATACTAACAGCCGGCCTAATTAACGGTCCACAGAAGGTCCATTTTACAGCCGACCTATTCGTCCACGGCGCGGGTGAATGGTCGCTAATAAATGAAGGCACCACATTTATGGAAATCGCGCGCATGCCTAAACTTCCCACAACAGAAAATGAATTTAGCGGCTACTATAACCAGGAGAACATCAGACAAGCAATCGATGAAAATATGTATGACCCAAAACACATTATTCTCACAAGAGTTAAAGCTTTCCAGTTAAATGACCTTGGCGATGTGGAGACATGCTTAGCAAGATTCGCACTACACATATACAATTTCCTTGAGTCTTGGCTTGAGAAGGGTTATGTAGCATTCGTTTCTCTCATGAACATCACAACCTTTATGACAAGCAATAATCCACTGGGGAGCGCATGGTGTGATTTACCAAAAGAGCTGCAAGCAAAAGGCGCCCTACTTAATCCGCAAAATAAGCGGGATAACAGATGTTTCGAATACTGCATTGGAATGGCCCTACAGCTGATTGATAACCCAAATGTGAAGATTAGACCAGAAAGATTCAAGATTTACGCATTGGAGTCCTCACTAATACCCGAGGGACAACAGGATGGAAATACTAAAATGAGCGATATTAAAAAATGGGAGAGGACCACAAAGCTTAACATAAATGCATATTATTACGATGAGAAGAAGGTAGTACCATTATTAATGAGCAAGAGTAATTTTGAGCGCTCAGTCGACCTACTATTGATCGACCAACACTGGCTGTTAATCAAAACATTCGATCGATTGCTTAGTAGCAATGGGCGTCGATCATACCACTGCAAGCAATGTATGAGGGGATTCAGCACAAAAGGTATTCTCGAGAAGCACACAGTAGACTGTTCACAGGATTTCGACGCCTGCCTCGAACAGTGCCCCAAGCCGGGTAGCAAACTCGAGTTTAAACCAGCTCAACTATCGCAAATAGAAAGCCCCATCATCATATACTACGACTTTGAGAGTCAGCTAAATAAATTAGAAAAACCAGAAAAACAACAAACATCAGAAAATCCCAATAAAAAACAAAAACAATCATACACACATAAAACACAAGAGCATGTTGCCATGTCATGGAAATTACTAATAAAAACTAAAGAGGGCATCGACCTCCCACCTAACTTAACACCCTACCACTCATATACAGGTGAAGACGCAATACAACAGTTTATAAAAACCCTGTTAGAGATACAGCAAATTATCAACGATAAAATATTTTACAACAAGGAAGAAAAGGAGATGATATTTACAGAAGAAGATGAAGCAGCATACAATGCATCAAACAGATGCTTTCTATGCAATGATACATTTGAAGAAGAATGCAAAGGTTGTGAGAAGGTAAAAGACCACTGCAAAATAACAGGTGAGTTTAGAGGGGCAGCACACACCAAATGCAGCAAGAAGATAAAAGAGGCCAGAAATTTTTCAAATATCCCAATAATCGCGCACAACACAATGGGCTATGATATGCATCTAATACTGCAAGAGGCAATGGCAGAAGAGCGGATAAAGAGCGAGCGAATGAGCTGCATTAGTTGTAATTCCCAAAAATTCAAGACCGTTAGCATTGGACAGTATAAGTTCCTCGACTCAGTGGCATTTCTCAACAAGTCTTTAGGAACACTAATGCAAGCACTACCAGATGATGAGAAGCACGAGCTTCGAAAAATATGCGAGAACGATGATCAGTTTCAAGCCACCAAGTGTAAACAGTACTATCCGTATGAATACATGAATGATGATGCACACATCAAGCTTGACCTAGCAATACCGACAGACAAAGACCTATGGCACTCCACGCTCACCGGTGAGGGATTAACAGATGATGACATGCGCAAGATTGAGCAGGCTAAAACAACATTAAATCTTAAGACCATGAGACAATGGCACGACTTCTACCTAAGCATCGACGTGGCAGGGCTAGCAGATGTTTTCGAGTCATTTCGCAGAATATCGATGACACAATGGAAATTAGAACCATGTCAATTTCTTGGCTTACCGGGGTTGTCCTTCCAGGGGCTATTGCGACAGCGGTTATTCAGTGGCAAGGCGCCAATCGACTTGCTAAGTGATGTGGATATGTATAGATTCTTCGAAAAATCCATAAGAGGCGGTGTTTGCCACGTCGGCAAACGCTCGCATACGAGTAATCACCCAAGTCTCCCAAACTTCGACAAAACACAACCAATATCACAGTCTCTGGATTTAGATGCGAACAATTTATATGGAGATTCCATGAGCCAAAAATTACCAGCCCGCAACTTCTCATGGTTAGACATGGATAGCGACATGATAAGCGAGATACTGGAAGACATACTAGAGAAAAGTGAGGACTATTGGAAGGACAGCGATATAGGGTATACTCTGGAGATAGACCTAGAATACCCAAAGGAGTTGCACGACGATCACAATGATTTCCCATTAGCCCCGGAGAAATTAACGTGTAGTGAAGCGGAGTTATCAGAATACTCGCGGAAGCTAATAACAGATGAAGGGGGTCGCATCAATATGCCTAAGTGCGAGAAATTAGTGTGTCATCTCAATAAGCGAGAGAAGTACACAGTTAACATACGAACATTAGCATTGTATAGAAGACTTGGTATGAAGGTAACAAAGATTCACCGCGGTATAGTGTACGAACAGGAAGCATGGATGAAACAATGGATTGATGGCAACACCCAGCTTCGCGCACTGGCGACATCAGAGCATGAAAAGGATCTTTATAAGCTTGCTAATAACGCATGCTTCGGAAAAACGATGCAGTCAGTGAGAGGTTATTCGGACACCCGCCTAACATGCAACCCGACTGATTTCGCTAAGCTTGTGAAAAAATCGACATTCCATAGCCATACTGAGATAGGAAAACAGAATGACAATGACAACAAACTACATGCTATAGAGATGGTACGAAACAAGGTGTCTCTAGACAAATGTATCTTCGCAGGGAGCACGATCCTGGATCTATCCAAAACCCACATGTATGCATCTTACTATGATAGCATCAAACCAATGTTTGAAAAGGGCGGAGGGTCTGTGAAATTAGGTGGTACAGACACAGATTCCTTCATGATTAGCATCACACAGGGCAAAGGCGGTGCCAGCGTCGATGAAATTATGTGGGAGAATCGTGACTTCTTCGACCTGTCAAATTACCCTAAGAATCACCCACTCTATGATGAGAGTAACAAGAAAGTGGTCGGTAAATTCAAGAACGAATGCGCAGGTCAGATAATTGCCGATAGAGTCAACTTAAGAGCTAAGCTGTATGCATTTAGGATATACGATCCTGAGAAAAAGGAGTATACTAGTGATATGAAGCGTTGTAAGGGGGTGAAGCGTTCTGTTGTACAGAAGACAATCCACTTCGATGATTATAAAAACTGTCTCAATAATCAGCGTGATGTATATGCGACACAAGTACAATTGAGGTCATACAACCACAACATATACACAATAGAAAGTCGTAAGAAGGCGATGTCTGCCTACGACGACAAGCGATACATACTCCCCAATGGCATCGATACAAGGGCACATGGTCACTGGAGAAACCAAACTAATTAAAATATAAAATAAATACAAACTGGTAATACCATAAATAATTATATGTGCATTATAATAATAAGTAAGAATGTCATACATGAACATCCCTCTACAAGATGGAACAACCATCAAACGTAAAATAAAATTCACAATCCGAAACCTATCGACAGAAGAAGAGATTCCATGTATAAGCGCACAACATGTATCTCATCAGATTTCTCTACACTACCCCGACAACGTACTAAGTGAATTCGACGTTTACAACTTGTGCTCTGAGCTGGAGCATAGACCTAAGTTACGACTATCGAGGCGTCTCGAAAACTGTAATTTCGAAATAATTAAATTATCTACTAAAAAGCAACAAAAAGCTGATTAATAGCACCAAAAATAATAATAATTATACATATAAAATCATGAGTGACTCTGAAGATTCTGACTGTAGTCTATCAACACAAGATATGGAGGCGCTTCAAGCCCTTGAAGCCACTGAAAGCCCCATTGAAGCCACTGAAAGCCCCACTGAAACCCCCATTGAAAGCCCCACTGAAGCCAGAAAAACAGAAAAGCCCAAAAGGGGACGCCCCAAGGGAACCAAAAACAATAAAATTGAAACTGAAACCATTGTGAAAAAGGTAGTAAAGATACCAAAAAGCAAACTAAAGCCGAAAAAACAGAAAATAATATATGTTGTCGAAGAGGATGATGGTAGCATAAGGGAGATTGATAAAAATGAGATGATATTACCAAAAAGAAGACTGACGAAGAAAGAGGCAATGTTAATAGAGAATGAGCAAGAGGCGGAGAAGCTGGAGTTAGAGCATGGTAAGCAGCTCTGTAGAACAAAGAAAAAGAAGGTCGATAAACGCTCAACCACAAGAACAGCAGCACAAATCGCCGCCACCAAGCGTTTAGTCGAGATGAACAAAAATAGAAGGCTTAAACGCCTTCAGGAGGACAAGTCCGAAATAAAACAGGCTGTCACCGAGGTGATACAGAGCGCAGTACAGGATAAAACACCTGTGCGAAAACCCGCCATACTAAAGCCAACAACACCGCCTAAGAAAAGGACATCTATTCATACGAACTATATGAGTGATTTTGTATAACTATCAGAATCGAATTCCAATTGCAATACCACCTCACAGGGGAAGAAGTGAGATGTATCATCATCATCTGTAAATCCGAGAGCCTGTGTCGCACCAGTATTTGACGTGCTCACCCGCTTTATTTTTATTTCAGAGGGGAGGGAGTCGAGAATGAATGAGTATGGTGAACCAGAATTTACCATTGTGAAGTTCTCGGGGACGGATACTTGCTCTGAACCGCCCACAGTCACCCTTATTATCTCGGGGTTAAACGAGACGAGTGTCGAGGGTAGAGCGAGAGTCCCACCATCATACCCAAAGCCCCCCAGATTTGATGTAAGGCGCGGGTTGTATTCGGATTCACCAGCGGCAATAAGCGTCCTTGTCTCTGCACTACCACCAACCTCAATATGGACTGTATTCTGCATAAATGCCTCAACAACGGTGACCCGACATCTACCCTTACTTGTTAGATAGGATGGTATCTGAGTCGTCCAGGCTGTCTTACCAGGTGTCAGAGTAACGTTTGAGCCATAGTTTGGTAATCTAAGGATGTATATCATTATATGTTATATGTTTAATATAGGCAGCTATTATTTTTGTTGCTAAACCAAAACGGAATTACAATAGATTCGCCCTCAGTCTATCAATCAAACTGTTTCCGAGAGTTGTTTTCACAACCTGTTCTATCTGTGTCTCATCCTCAATCACATGTGTGCTGTCAATGTCATCATCTGTACTTGTACTTGTAAACACCATATCAGTGGACTGTATGGGTATATTTGGACTATCAACATCAACATATTTTGGGAACACAGTCGACCTTGAGAATACCTTGAAAACCAGGGCAAGCTCATAATTAACCCCATTGAAGTCTATCGGTATATTATTTTGGTCTGTCAGTCGTAGGGTTACATCATCAATAATGTGAGCCGTTGTTAGAGTCTGTTGGATATGGTCATTATCACTAAGGTAGATTATGCTACCAAAATTGACGTCGCATGAAACCTTCTGTAGAATGCTGCTGTTACCTTTTCGTGTGCTTATGACATTACCAGTGCTGATGTTACTTTTGATAAAAATCGAGTGAATTGTGGCTAAGTCAACAATGCCAGAACTTATAGCAGATGAGCCAGAAGCTATATTCAAGTCGACAGCCTGAAACCCCAACACTTGAGCCAACTTTGGGCACTGGGAAAATAGGAGGCTTTGTACAACTCCAGAGGAGTTTGCAAATGTGAGTTTATATGAGTTTATATCCCACGATATCGTAAATGGTAAAGCGCCGGCATTCAATACATCAACAAGTCTATAGATATCATAGTTTTCAGATGGTAGCGTGACATGCAAACCAGAGGTGTAGTAAATCTGGTCATTTTGTAAATTTGATGATATATTGTAAAATGATAGCGGTATCTCAGCACTGACAACACTGATTATACAAATCTCGTCACTGTTAACCACTATAGGGGTTTGGATAAGCATGTTCAGATTACTGTTTAGCCCACCGTCTATTATGTCGGCATCCTTACTGCGAACATGCAATATCGTTTCTCGAATTGGTATACTCATGTTTAACAATACAAGTTATTTTTATATTTGTATATATAAAACAATCATGCAGGCTCCAAGTCAAATGAATCTCGAGACACTATGGAACAGGATGACACCAGAGCAACGTAAAAAATACAACGACCGTTTTAAAAAACTTGAAGGTGAGCGAGGTGTTGTTTATAGAGACCGGAACACACTCCCACCAGCAGCAGCAGATACCGAGAAGGAGAAAGAATCTGACGAAGATGTAGAGAAGAAGTTCAAAGGATTTCTTTCTAATCTACCCAAGACCTACAGCAGTCGGGTGAAGACTGTTAACTTAAACAAGCTTGACCAGGCCACAATGGACAAGGCCAAGATGGTTAAAGCAGGCGACTTGTACTACAAAACGAATGACATAGAGCAGGCCAGAGATTATTTGAAGCAAAATGACATTGATTACAAAATAGATGAAAATCTTTCTACAAAGGAGCACCTCGTAGTTGTTAATAATCAAGACCCAACCGATGTCAAGATAGCATCGCGTGGTACAGACATCAGAAATACAGATGACCTAAGAGCAGATGTTGATATCCTTATGGGTAGACAGGATAAGAATAGTACATTCAAGGTGGGTAAGGAGCTTGCTCAGAAAGTAAAGACAGCATATCCTAATGCTGAAATAGAGGCCGCCGGTTTTAGTCTGGGAGGCGCCAAATCAATCCACATGTCAAACGAGGTACCGGGTGTCAAATCAACAACCTTCAACCCATACTTGATTCATGAAGCGGCTGATACAGGTAATCACACCATATTCCGCACAAAGGATGATTTACCGAGCTTCATGGCCGGTAGTATTCGTGATAATGGGAATGTTGAAATAAACACAGTCAACAGTTTAGATCCAGATGGGTACTTTCAAAAGGAGCACCATTCACTAAAGAATTTCCTTCGAAACCAACCTGAAAAGGATGCCAGCGGTGAGCCTAAAAGAGAACGGTTGGTAAGGCCAATGACCCCCGAAGAGAAAGCTGAGGCTCTCCGACCATTTGAGGATGTTGCAAGTGAGTTTGTTGATACGAGTCTCAGCGACGACCCGCTATTCCAAGACCCACGTGGACTACCTGCTGATAATTTCCAGGGGTTAAACAGTGATGTAGGAGTGGAACAGCCAAAACCAAAACAATTTGACCAGAAAGATTTTGAGAAGTACCGGAAGGAGTTTCGAGACACCTGGGGTACTGATGAGGACCAGATTACAGATGAAGGTATAGAGGCAATGTACCGAGACTCTCTCGCTGAAACCCCTCCTCCTGTAGATGCGGGTATAGGTAGTCCCCCTCCTACTTCCGGCGACAGTGACATTCGACCTGTCGGGGATCCATTTCAAGATGCAGAGACCAGATACAATCAACACCATATGAAGAATCTACAAAGACATGCTCAGGCTGACACATTTATAAATGATGTGATGCCGAGTTTAGAAGATGGCTTGAGCTATACTGAGCATGTACATAAGATTAACATGATGAAGAATGGAAAATTTGGAATCGATACATTAGTCGGCGATGAGGGTAATATTAGCCTCAATATGGAACAGGGTCGCATGGGGAGGCACTCGTTATTCTACAAGCTATTTAAACAGGGTGGTGGTAAATTCACAGATGAGGAGGAGAAATACTTTGATAAATTTGGAGATGCGGATGAGAGTATAGGGCAGGACAGCCTCCTATCAAATGCTGAAACCGCTTCGATGCTTGAAGAGGGCACTAAAGAGGGTCCTACTTACACGAAAATAAATCAAGACAAAGTAAACAGTAGTAATAGTCTGAGTGGGGAGACGAATGAGCCACCTGCTGACTTTCTACATGTTGGTGAGGAGGGGGCGGATTTTAGACCTACACCGCAATCTGGAGGCCCATCATTGGCTCACGGTTTGGTTAGCGGTGGGGCCGGCATGTTGGCATCAACACTCGTCGACTATGGTCTTGCAAATACGGACTTTGGTAAAAAATTATCACAACCAGAAAAGACTGCAATTTCATCGTCGGTTGGTGGTGTGGTCGGTGAAGCTGCTTTTAGCCGCCTAGCAACCGGTAGTGCCCTTAGCGGCGCTGGAATCGGCATAGCCGGCGTTAGCGGCCTCGGTGTGGCTGGTGGGAGTGCTGCACTCGGAGCGCTTACGACGTATGGGACAGAGATTGGTGTAGATGCCGGACTGAAATCACTCGGCGTTGACAACAAGGATGTGAGAGATATCACCAAGGACGAGGTTGGTAATGTGGCGGGTGCGCTTACAACAGTCGCGGCAACGGCATTAGCAGGGGCTGCCATGGGCGTGCCATTGGACGGTGTTACATTCGGTGGCGCTTCGGTTGTCGCTGGGCTCATCGGCGCTGGCGTCGGTGGACTGCAGTATCTCGAAGACAAAACGCACTTCGCCGAGAAGGCCTGGGACGGGTTCACAAGCCTATTCTAAGCTTTGTTGCAGTGCCTCAATATACTCCCACGCCTGGTCTTTATCAATGCTGCTTATAGAATTCCCACCGCGCTGATTCTTGAAATATGCCTTTACATCATGTATAAAGCCCTTCTTTGAGGATTTATTTACATCGGCCTTGGATATCGCCTTTACCACATCTGGTGATGGCTCTCTACTTTTTGTCTCGATTCTCGGGAAGTTTGAGGGTGGTTTCACTCTACTCGCGATTTGCTGACTTTCCCACGCCTCTAACTTCTCAAATATGACATCTCCTGCATACTCCATGCTGTCGAATGATTTGAATCTCACAGCATTATCACCAGTAATCGTCTTATAGGATTGAATGAGGGGGTCACGCATGCGATTGATTGATGATGAATCACTCATGTTATATGGCAGACTTAAACGCTGCTTGAAGGCCGCCATAATATCGGTAGCATCGCTCATCACGCGGGAATCCTTTGTCATGATTATGTTCTCTAACTTTTCAGCTGTTGATGATTTACCAATACCAACCCCCTTGATATCTCCGGAAATAATCTGCTTGTATATATCATCTGACTCACTCTCTGGTACTCTCACAAAATCAGGTTCGGGCTTGCTAATTACGGTTATACCAGCATCGCCTGCGGGTAGAGAGAAATCGGTTGTATCCCCGGCATCCTTATCTACAATGACAGCACCGGGCTGTACATAGTCTGCTGGTCGTGCATTCGACGGTGGAATGGTCGAAGGGTCGGCGAATTCCTGTGTTCTATCCTCCTCAATCTTTTTCGACTCTTCTCGCTGTTTTTCAAATAGCGCGTCTGCCTTCGTCTTTGCTAATATGTCGGCCTGTTTTGCAATCTCGTCAACCTCTGCTTGTTTTGCTTTTTTAGCATCTTCCTCCTGCTTTGCTACCTCGTCGGCTGTGGGTTTATTTAACTCTGCCTCAATGTCTGCATCTGTGGGCTGGGTGGGCTGGGCGGGTGGTGCTTGGGCTTGGGGTTGGGGTGCTTGAGGTTGTGGTTGTGCTTGTGGTTGTGCCTGGGGCCGTGCTTGTGGTGCTTGAGGTATCTGGACAATCTGTTGTGCAGCTCTCTCAACAATCTGTGGTGCAAAGGACGATGGCTGCTGTGGTGCTTGTACCTCGGATGTCTGCCCCCTGATACCACCCTTGAGAATCTCCTCTATCTTCGAATTCTTAGTTCTAAGCTCTTCTGTTAACTGTATCACATCCTGGGTACTCTTAATATCAGATGCAACCATTGAACTTTCCCCTATCGATGCTGGTAAACTCACACCACCCTTTTGGGCTTGCTGTTTCAAATCGTTGAATTTTTTCATCTCACTCTCGAGCTCTTGAATGGCCTTTTTCTTTTTTGAAAGATTTGAGCCATTTGAGCCATTTGAGTCATTTGATTTCTTTGTTTTCTTTGATTTCTTTGCGGGCTTGGAAAGAGGCTGTTCTAATATCACCTTTACAGTTTGGATTACATTCTGATTCTGATTATCCTTTCCGCCCTTGACTTTAATCTTAGTTCTCTCTACAGAGTTATGCTTCTTCTTAGCCATATTATGTGTTTATATATACACTATAAAATAATCAGGTCGAAGTTCTTGTAATATCTTTCCTTTGTGGGCATCTCACTTAAAATTAGCAGAAACGAATGCTTATCATCCCATGCCAGAGACATAACCTGTGTGGCCTCTGCATCACTCAAATCCGCCATCAGTTCATCTTTTATGCAGCTCTTCTCTCGCGAGTTCTCTGTTCTAAATAAAACTACGTGTGACATATTCTTCCGAAGTCCTAATGGCAACCAATTGTATACCTGGCTTGTTATTAGTAGTGCGAAGCCTGCCTGCCCCTCATGCTCACTATTGTGTGTACAGTGACGCCTATTGAGTACTGCCTTGCAGAGGTCCTTACTCTTAGACAGGTCTCGTATGCAGTCATCCAGAATCAGAAGTGTGTTATTGTTTTCATCTTCATGCTCGCCGGATATAATCTCGCTAAGTGTGCAATCATCATACTGATTAAAAACCCTATTTTCATTCAAAGATAGCTTCTCTAATGGTAGTGTGTCAAGAGAGCCGGATATTAGGTAGACCCTATCGAAATACCTGTAATAATATCTACATGTTTTTGGGCTCTTTTTCGTGGGGTGACTCATCAGCAGCTGTAGCCATAGATTACTCTTGCCGCTACCTGGTTGTCCACACACATACAGTGCGAAGCTCTTTTTCGGTAAGGGCTTTGGAACCTTATAAGCCAAACCTATATCCCCGTCTACGGGCTGTGGTAATCCCTCGATTGGTTTGAGTTGACTGTTTGTCGCGGTGTGCATTTATTGATATTAATTAAAATATATTCTAATTGTTATACATGTGTTATTTTATTTTGCTAATATAAACAACACAAACACGCGAAATGGATGCTGAAAGACAGAATATGAATAACACCGCGCCTCCACTCCCACCAAGTGGCTTGCCTCAGTCTATGAGATATGCCATTGGATCTAAACGGGCTGTGTCTGCGAGATGTACCCATTTGAATTTTCAACCATTCAACGGTAACAGTTTTACACCGGATAGTAATAATGAGATTCGTATCTCTATCCAAGCCCCCGGATTTTTAGACACGGCAAAGCATATCTTGAGATTATCTGTGACCACCGTCACTGGGACTGCTGCAGCCAACGTGGACTATTCCTTGGCCTCATTATTCGACCAGCTTAGGATTGAGTCGAATGGGACAGTTTTAGAGCGAATTGATAGATATGCTGTGATTGATAATATCAAAAGCATGTATAATGACAGTTTTGCAGAGAAGCGAATGAAGAGTTCGACTTCACTGGGTAATAGCACAGTGGATGTGAAGTCCTTAGGAACAGCTTTCGACACAACTGGTTCCACAGTGACCGGTTCAATTCAACTGCGTAGCGGCCTCCTGATGAATAAACACAACCATGCTCTGCCAATGGGTGGGGCGCCACTTGAGTTAATATTGAGACTAAATTCTGCCGCTGCATGTGTGTTTGGTAGTGCTACTTCTACCTTGACGTCTGTCACTGTATCGAATGTTGCGTTCCTGTGCCCGATGTACCAAATTGAGTCGGAGAGCATAATGGCTCAGTATAAACAGGTGTTGGCAACTCAGCCAATTACCATTTGCGGTGAGACATACAAGACCTATGTAAACAGTGTTACCGCCAGTTCGTCTACACAGGTGCTTCAAATCAATGATAGGTCTCGCTCGCTAAAGGCTTTGGTATCGGCGATAAGACCATCAGGGAATGCTACGACCTACATTGCACCCTCAAACTCAGAATTCGTTATTACCGGCCTTGACCGTTATACCTACAACATCGCAGGCGCCCAGTACCCACCGGGTGGCATACAGTTAGACGATACATTGATAAGCGTAAATATATGCGAGCCGGTGGATATGGCGAGCAAAGCCTTAGCCCCGTATAATAAACTACGCGGGTATGGGATGGTTGGAATCACGGAATTCACCGCTCCAGTTAGCGCAGAAACGAACAAGGATGGCGGGGGGAAGGCCGTTATGAGTGTAGATCTGAGGAAATTCAGCGACGAAGAGAGATGCTTCGTTGGTATGGATACAGCATCAAATGCTCAACCTATTACCTTGGAGTTGCAGTGCACGTCCTGTCCGGCGGGCGATATGACCACGTTTGGGGTATGCGAGGCTGAGTGGGTGCTTCAGGGTGGACGATATGGTGTTTCTGTCTGACCATGATAAAAATGTATTCTTATATAAAATGAAGATATCTCAAGAACACCTCAAGCTGCTTAGACGTGAGGTCACTGAAAATGTAAAGAGAAGCATGCCCTGGGTCGATGAGCAGTTGCTAAAAATTCTTGTGAGGGAGCGCTGT
>TARA_R110002126_G_scaffold787_1_pt1 | contig 12965 bp, 21 predicted proteins | sample TARA_R110002126 | Tara Oceans TARA_R110002126 (sample SAMEA4397536) | marine metagenome | biome: Polar Biome; feature: [DCM] deep chlorophyll maximum layer (ENVO:01000326); material: water (ENVO:00002006), including particulate matter (ENVO:01000060) such as... | depth 30 m
GCAGTTTGTTTCGTTGTTTGTGTGCAACACGGGGCTTGTGTGTGCGTGTGGTGGCGTTGTGTGTTGTGTGTTGTGTTGTTGTTCTTGTGTATGCGTTTTGTTTGTTGTTGTGTGTTGTGTGTGTTGCTGTGTGTGTGTTGCTGTTGCACTCATGCAACTTGTGTGTTGTGCAATGTGTGTTGTGTTGTTGTACTGCATGGCATGTTGTGTGCGTACTGTTTCGCCGTACAGGTTTGGCATGTATTACTAGGCATGTTTATTTTGGCATGCTTTACTCTTCTTGAAAGTTGTTGCTTGGTTATGGGGCAATGTTTCGCTTGCCAAAGTCTGGCGGTTTATTACCACGCCTACTGTTGCAACTTCTATGAGCAGGTAACAATGGCGAATACATATCGGCAGGCAACACATGGTCGGCAGTCCAGTCATCGTTGGCACGAGCACCTTCGCCACACAGCCAGCAAACAGTTGCCGCCTCTCTAACTTCTTTGGCACGCTTCTTGTATTCATTGTTGTAATGCGGTCGCACACGCTTACTGGTGCGCTTCGTTTCAAACCTTGGTGCGCACACTGCGCATCGTGTGCCATTGTTTGTAAGCACATCGCAACTCAGGCAAGGGCGTGGTGGTTGTGCCATGTGTGCAATGTACCAGTCCCCATACGCAACAAAGCCCCCACCTTTCGGCAGGGGCTTTGCAGAGTGTGCAGTATGTGTTGTGTTGTTATTGCTGTGCTGTTGGGTACTTTGCATCGTAACTATCAAAGTTGGCAATGTCCATGTGTTGTGCTTCAATCATTTCATCATCAGTTGTTGTAATGATTCCGCACAGGATAAGTGTGGCACGCCTTTCGGTAAGTTCGCCATCACGCACACAGCATTCGTGCATTGGGTAAATGGTTTTAATAATGCGCCCACTTTCCCCACCTATGGCAACACCTTCATCGTAAGTCAAATACCACTTGCCTGCTTTGCTTTGCTTCCAGCGCAAGTCATTACGACCACACTTCTTGCATGTGTTTGTTTTGTTTGCCATGATTATGCCTCAACTGTTCTGCGTGCGGCGTTTTCGCAAATTGTGTTTGCGAACTCCATGCGTTGTGCGTTCAAGTCCATGCGTTGTGACTTGTCCCAATCAGCAGGCGCTGGCATTGCAATTACTAGCAAGAGTTGCAGTTTGTCCACGCATGCTTGGCGCTTCTCAACCATCTTTGCCAAGTCGTTGCTTGCGCCTGTAACTGTTTGTAGGACTCTGCGGTTTGCTTGCACATCTTCAATTGTGTACATGACAAGGTTGCGAACTGTAACGGCATAACTGATAACCGTTTTATTGGCTTCGTCAATTTCCATTACTGCAATACGCAACTGGTAACTCAATTCAAGGCTAAGTGTTCCACCCAACATGAACTGCGTTGCCAATACTTTGTCCTCTAACCAATCTGCATCTTGATTCCAACTTGTGTGTGTTGCTTGCTGTGTCATTGCTGTCTCCTTGTTTAAGGCGAGGGGCAGTTCCCCTTGCGTCCCCTAAGTATATGCGCTGTTTATACGGCTTGGCAAGCACTCATATTCCCTAGCAAATAGTGCAGTTAATAGCCTGCCAACGCTAGAAACTCGGCGCGAGCGTTTGCGTCTTTGCGTAACGCACCATGCAGACTGCTCGTAACCATTTCACCTGTTTTGTTTATGCCACGACACGACATGCACGAATGATTGCCACGCACAACAACACCACAGCCAATCGGATCAATGTGTTCAAGCATTGCGTCAGCAATTTGTTTAGTCATGCGCTCTTGTACCTGTAGGCGTTTGGCATACGCATCAACAAGGCGAGCAAGTTTGGACAAACCAACAATGCGCTTCTTAGGTATGTAGCCAACGGTTGCAGTACCCGTGAACGGCAACATGTGGTGCTCACACAGGCTGTTGAAAGGCACATTGCGAACAACAACCAATTCATCAAAGTCCACATCAAACGACACGGACAACAACTGTGCAATGTCTGTGTTGTAACCGCTTGTCATTTCTTTCATTGCTTTGAGTACACGCTCTGGCGTATCAATCAAACCATCACGCTCTGGGTTTTCACCGATGTATTCAAGCAGACGCACAATGCCATCGGTTGGTGCGCCATCATTTTTCTCCCACGGAAACGACAACCAATCATCAATGCAAGTAGCGTTCGGCGCATAGTGAGTTGGCGAGTGGCTCTTGCGGAAGGCGGCATCAACTTTGTAAGTACCAAAATACTTCTTCAATGTTTTGCCTGAATCAACTAAGTCATCAACAACCAGCGTATTCATGCCAATGACTGGCTCTTGCGCTAGTGATATGCCCAGCAGGTATGCAACCATCACTGCTAATGGTGCGCCACCTTGCGGTATGCCATAAACAGTGTCCACTCGTCCACGCCAAGTCTCAGCAATGCGTTCTGCTTCTGTTTGTACTTCAATCCATGTGATGTGTCTCATATGCCCCTCTTATCATTAAACGCCAAAACATGTAGGCGTGGTGTTAATACAAAACCTTCTTTGGCACACACATCAAACAGATCAGGCAACTTTGCCAGTATCTCTTCTTTGGTGCGCCCTTCAGGCATTAAGTAGATTGATTTGTTTTCAAGGTTGAGTTCGTTCTTTAGGTATGCAACCTGCGCCAAGTCACCATCATTGCTGATAACAAACTTAAAGATTGCGCCTAAGTGTTTGTAGTCGTTCAACGCTTCTTCGTTAATTGCCGTTTCCCATGCAACGCCACTGTTGCTTAATTTTGGTGAAACATTGAACTGAACACCAATGTCGCTGTACTGCTCTGATAGGTGCAACCAATCCAAAGACTTTGGTTTGATCGTGCCATTAGTTTCAATCTCTACGCTGTGTCCACGCACACGCAATATGCGGCACAATTCAAAGAGTGCTGTTTGTTGCAACATTGGTTCACCGCCTGTAAGTACAACATGTTTGCAACTGCGTGGCACTTTTGCCGCCAACTCGCTAATCGTTGAACGCCTTACTTCAATTGCTTTGGAATACTTGTAGCCATTTTTCCCTGTCCAATCCCAGGTGTATGGCGTGTCGCACCATTTGCAATCAAGGTTGCACAAGCCAAGACGAATGAAGTACGCCTGTTCGCCAATGTGTTTGCCTTCGCCTTGCAGTGTTGGGCCGAAGCACTCAGCCCAACTGAGTTGTGGTTGTTTGCTCATAATGTTCCCCATTTCATCAAAGTCAGTCATTTTGTGCGCTCACAGTTGCGTTGTAACGCGAGAGATTTTGTTGTTTGGGGTAAGTGTGCAGGCGTTTCATGCTCTGTACTCCGCCCATGTCTTAGTTGTTTCACTAATGCGTATCGCAACCAGTTTAGGATATATGTTTATGAACTTGTCGTACAAGACTCGTGCCATGTTTTCTGCTGTTGGGTTGCATTCAAACACATCGTTCAAATGCTTGTGGTCAAGTACAGCGTCAATGTAGTTGGCAATGTAACTGAGTTCGCCGTAGTCCGTAACGAAACCAACATTGTCTAATTGCTTTGCTTGTAGCACTGCTTCAACAATGTAGTTGTGTCCATGCAACCTGGCGCATTGGTGATTGGCAGGCAATTTGTTTAATTGGTGTGATGCGCTGAATGTGAATTGCTTTGTAATTGTGTACATGTTATTTCCTCGGGTCGTTGTAGTCGGGCGTGGCTAGGTATTCGGTGTGGTCTGTTATGCCTGCGTGTTGGAATGCTTCCCTGCGTTCAAAGCAAGTACCGCATGCGCCACAATGCACTTCGCCGCCTTTGTAACAACTCCATGTCTTGGTGAAATCAACGCCGAGGAATTGTCCTTGAACAACAATGTCTGCCTTCGTCCAGTTCAAGAATGGTGCAAGCACGCCAAAGTCTTTTGTTGCGAAGCCATCGGTTGCAACGCACAACATGGCATCAGTTGCTTTGATAAACGCTGGTCGGCAATCAGGGTAAATGTAGTGATCGCCACCGTGTACGCCTGTCGCAATTTTGTTTGCACCAATGCTTACTGCCAAACCTGCGGCAATGTTTAACATGATGGCATTGCGGTTTGGTACAACAGTGATTCGCATTGTGTCCTCTGCGTAATGCCCGTCTGGAATTTCAATGTTGGGGTTTGTTAATGCTGACTGATCAAGCATTGCAGTCACATTAGACAAGTCAACAATGTGGTGGCGTGCTTCTAAGTCTTTTGCACATTGGGCGGCGTACAGTAGTTCTTTGCTGTGGCGTTGCCCGTAGTCAAACGAGACAAGCGTTAATTCATGTTCTTCGTGAGACAGCATGTGCGCCAATACAACACTGTCCATACCACCAGAAACGATTGCAACTGTTTTCATCTTTTCTCCTGTTGTTTGTTAATTGCTTTGCCTGCGTCTTGCAGATTTGTTTTCGCACCATCAACCAAATACAAGTGCAAGCCATCTGTTCTGTCTTTGCAAGTTATTGCACCATGCCGCTTGCGCAAGTGTTCTTCGTAATCATGCCAACTTTGTGCGCTTACCTGAATTGCATATCTTTGGTGGTAACGCCCACGATCAGAAAGGCAAACAGGATCAACGCCGTACTTGCGCAAAGTTGGTGCATGTTTGTACACGCTTGCCTTATCACCAATCTTTATTTTGGCAAACTCTTTGCCTGTCCAAATATCTAATGCGCCATACCTGTGTCCACTACCCCAAGACGATGAATCAACGCTGTACCAAGGCAAGTTGGCAATCAACTGCTTGCGTGTTTGTCCGAAGCCATGAAAGCATGTGCCATGTTCTTGTGTGCGCTTCATGCAAGTTGCCGCCCAACGGAAGCACGCTTTTGCTTCTGCACCAACCATGCCACCTAATGCGATGTACGGGTAATCCTTTGCAAGTTTGTCTAAATGTTTGAAGTCGCTACCTGTATGAAACACGGGTATTGGTTGCAAGTTAAGTTGTTCAAGTTTCTTTTGGTTAGTTGCTGTTGCCTTTGCGTCACGAATGACATCAAGATTTACATAGACAGTCAGTAAGTGTTGCCACCGTTTTATCCATGCGGCGTATTCAGTTATTTTTACCTCTGCGCCTTGCGTGAATGCGGAGAACGCACCACTGTCAGCGAACAACATTGGCTTCTGCCCCATGCCTTCAACCAGTTCATCTAAATCCATTTTCTTAAAGTAGTGATACGACAACAGAAACTTCGCTGGCTCTGGTGTTTGGTTGTTTAATGCCATGAGTGCATGTCGTGTTGTTGAGGGTGCGGCCGCTAAATAAAGATGCAGTCCGTTAGTGCGCTTGGTCGTAGCCATTCAGCAAACTCAATATGCGTTCGTCATCTGTGTCGCCTGCGAGATCGCCGTATGTGTTTTGCCAACGCTCATACACACTTAGTCCAACACGAATCTTGATAACGCCAGTGAAGTCGTCATCGTCATCGTGCGTACCAATGTCGCTAATCAAGTCATCAAGGTTTGGCGGTTCAAGCAATGCAATCAAATCATCTAAGTCGCTTGGCTCGAATAGTGTGCCTTCTAATCCTGCACCACTCACCAAGTCTTTTAACAGTTCTGCTAATGCGTTGTCGTCATAACTTGCCAAGTCGTTTGCTTTGTTGTCTGCGAGCAAAATCTTTAACGCCTGTTCTTCTGTGCAATCAACATAGGTAATTGCGATCTCTGTCCAGTCAAGAGCAACCGCCGCCTTGTATGTGTGGTTGCCTGCAAGAATGTTGCCAGTTGGTTTGTGTACAACGATTGGTCGGTACTGCCCGTTGATATCAAGACTTGTTGCTATCGCGCCAACATCGCCTTGGCGAACATTGCGTGGGTGTGGTTGCACGCTTTCAATTGGCTGTGCAAGTTTGAGAAGTTCTTTGGTGATGTTGTGTGCCACGCTGTCTCCATAAGTGTCGCTGTTACTTGTAATCACAATATCAGCAATGTTGTGATTGTGGGGGATTCCCTGCCTGTAGCGTCAAATTACACGCTCACAGTTGCGTTGTGTGGCGAGTTATGAAGGTATGTGGGGCAATCGGGCAGGCTGTTTCACATGTGCATACAAACAGCGAAAGCCCCAACCGAGCAGGGGGCGCAAGGTTGGGGCTTTCGTATTTGTTTTGTTGTTAATGCTTCCAGTGCTTCGTCAAGTTGTGCGTCATGTATCCAGTTACGAATAGCAACATAACTGTTGCCGTTGGATATGGCATGGGTTGCTCGCCTTCAAGTCCGCCCATGCACCACAGCAATGCAACTGTGTCCAGCATAAACAAAACAAGTTTGGCACGCCGCCATTTACGCTTGTCCACGACTCTCATACAGCCTGCCCTTCTAACATTGAAGGGTGGTTGTACTGCGCAACTGTTGTTGGCAACTGGTGATGCACTTCGCTTATTAACAAAGTGTCTATGTTGGCAAGCACTAATGTCCAGCCACGCTTCCAAGGTGCGACATAACCCTCTACAGGGAAGTCACAGTCTTTCAGGTAAGCGTCACGCAACAATGTTTGTGCAACTGTTTCGCCGTAGCACTGTTCAAAGCCATCAAACCAACCAATCAAATGGTTTAGTTCCAATGCAAATGTTGTCAGTATCAAAACTGCATCGTTGGGGTGGCTAAGGCTGTGCAAGGCAATGCAAGTTGTTGCATCGTCAATGTTGTATGTCCATTCAATTTCGCCTTGGAACGAAACGCTTGACAGGCAGTTCATAAAGGCATTGTGCCAACTACCTTTCGGCGTTGTTGTTTCTGCGAGGCGTACTTGTCGTGCGCCATCAATAACCAAACGCACACGCTGATAACGGTACGGATGTTTCAAGTCTATTGGCATTGCTGATACTGCTCTTGGGTACATGTCTTGTCTCCTTTGTTGGGGGCTTGCGCCCCCAACTGCTAGTGGTTTATTTATTAGCAAACCAACGGACGAGTCCGTGTTGCTTGTCTGCACCTATTTTCTTTGCATCGTGCAATGCGTACAAGGCGTTGTACACCTGCTTCACTGGCTCGCCTGCCAAGGCGGCAAGTTCGTTTGCACTTGCTGTTTCAACTGCTTGCAACAATGCGTACACCTTTTCAATGCGCATGAGCACATCGTTGCTTCTTGGCTTGTACGCCTTCTTGTGCTTGCCTGTCTTTGCCTTTGCCTTAATGGCAAACCCATCAACAGCCAACGCTTGCACTAACGAGTCCTCGTCATCGCCCAATGTTGTTTCATCGTGCTTGGCAGGGACTGTTTGTGACGCTTCGTTATTGCGCACTACACGCAATGTTGTTTCTTCACTTTCAAGCACATTGATTTCGTCAATTGCGCCTTCCAAGATGTAGTCAATTGCTGTTGCACTGCCTACTCCGTAATCTGGAACAGCGCACACGAGGCGTACCTCGTAGAGCGTTATGTTCAAGTCACCTTGTTTGTATTTACTTGCCATGTTTGTCTCCTTTGTTGGTTTGTGTAACTGGCGTGCCACGCTCGGTCGTGAACCGATGTTGCCTGTCGCAAGGCGTGGCGATTGCTTTTCTTTTAGAACCGATCCCGTTTGTATGCGCCCATTCCGAATTGCTTGTCAAGCGACTGTCGCAAGGTTGTGCCATACAGGTCGTGTTCCCATTGCTCTAGGTCGTAGTCAAACTCATCTACAAACTCTTCATCGTCAAACTCCAACAACAACGGTTCTGCAAGATCAAATTCTTTGTTGTTCTTTGCAGGCTTGTAATAGGTGCTTGTCTTTGTGTAGTCGTGCTTAGGCAATACGAACTTCGGCTTTGGCAAGTTAATCGTTTGCATTTCACTTAGCACTCCGTCTTCCACTCGCACATAACTACCCTCTGCCATTTCGTGTGTGTACTCAAACACAAGTCCACAACGCTTTGCAGTCTCTAACAGGATTGCTTCTGTGCTTGCGAAAATAACACTGCCCAACTTTGTTTGCCCAAACCACAACGGGCTACTTGTAAGTCGTGCCGCATGCAAACGGTTGTTCTTGTCAAAACTACGCAACCACAACAAGGCGGCGTTGCCTTGCACCTGTGCAAGTCGTGTGCGAAGAAGTTGCTTCTTTGGACCGTGTGCAATCAAGGCAAAGATTGCCTCGCTGTCAACTTGTCCATTGCGTGCATATCCTTCACACTTGCTAATCAAGTCAATGTGGTTTGTGCAATGTCCGTTGTGTACGCCTACAACTCCACCAACATCTATCGGGTGGTTGTTTGCTTCCACTTTTGGACTTCCCAAAGTTGCCCATCTTGTATGTACAACTCCAGTGTTGCCAACATTGTCCTTCAGCACCTTTGCAAGTTCTTTGCCTGCACAGTTATTCTTGCGAACAAATGTGCCACCCTTGCCATCGTGCCACGCAACGCCACTTGCGTCTTTGCCTCTTACTTCAAGCAAACGAAGTAGCACTCGTGCAACCTTCGCTGGCTCGCATTCGTTTCCAACTATTTGGAAAGCGCCTATTCCACACATAATTTGTCTCCTTGTTTTCTTTTGTTGTTTATGAATTGTTGCTTCGGACGGATGGGATATTGCCTGCACGCCGTACCAAGTACTCGCAAGCATCTGTGTCTAGCAACTGCATCTCGCCAAGTACTTTGGCAATGCGCTTTGCACCTTCAATTGCTTGTGGGCGGTCATTGCTTCCGTTGTACTCGTCCATCGTTTCAGCATTGCCAACCAAAGCGGTGTAACTCGTTTCGGTTTTGCATGCTTCAAAGAATGCTGTGTGCAGGGCAACCCATGCACTTGCATTCATGCCGTTCAACGAACCGTGATGCGCACGCATTTCAAATGTGCCATGGCGTTGGAAAGCATGCACATTGAATGCGTAGTAGCGGTCGTGCCTGCTTGCTGTGTTGCGCATGTTGGACGATGTTTCCCAATCACTCGCAAGTCGCTCTGTGCCTGCAGGTGTGCGCAACTGCGCCCAACGATTATTCACACGGCGAGGCAAAACAAAACCAGTGAATGCCCAACTCCATTTGCCATACGCACGAATGATTCGTGTTTGGTGTGCTTGCGAAAGTGTGTCAACTCCGATGTGGATGTGCATACCGCACGACTCGTTAATACGAGCACCTGCAGTTCGCAACACTGCCATCACAGTTCGCACTTCAGTCAAACCATCTGTGCCACTAAGGATTGGCGAAACAACTTCGCAACTACCTGTGCGACTGCTCAACGAACCGTCATACACAACTTTCCATGTTGGGCGAGTGCTGTGGTTGTATCCGTTGTCCTCGCATGCAATGCCTGCCGCATGCAACGCTCTGGCGGCACTTGTTTGGTTTAGTCCGACACATTCAATTTCAATTCCGAATGTAAAGGAGTTCAACTGCACGAACGAATCAAGTTGTTCAACAGTAAGTGTTGCCAACGAACTGCCGTTGCCAATGCCAATCTGTACGCCAACTCGGCGTGGTGTGCGTGTTGGAATTTCTGTTGTGCGGTTTGCAAGTCGCAAGCCACCAATCCATGCGTAACGAGCAGTGGCAGGATCGGCGTATCCGCACACTTGCGCAATCTCGCGGAATGTATGTCCTTGGTCACGCAAGTCAAGCGCACGAATATATCGCTCTCTTGTTTCGGGTGTTATTTGCTGTGGCATTATTTGTCTCCTTGTTTAGTGGACTCAGCGATTCTGTGTCCGTCCCCTAAGTATATGCGCTGTTTATAGGCTTTGGCAAGCATCACATTTGCTGAGTGTTTGACCTGTTTGCGCTAGGAATTTATGATTTGGTAAGTCAAAACGCCTCTAGCGTCCAACATACACAGAAAATCATTGTCGCTTAAATGTTTGATTGGTTCATGGCACAACGCACGCTTGGCGAGTACAGAACGCAACTCAATAACAGTATTCGGATTCCAACCGCCACAAAGTTTGTGCAACACATCTGTTGCATTAGTGCCGTGAGTTATTTCTCCATCGTGCCACAACACTGCGACAGTCATTTTGATTTTGCTTTCTTGTTGTTTTGTTTTTGAATGCGCCTGCATCGTGCGCCAGTTAAATCGTTGTGCATATACAAAAGTTCTGGTGGTCCATCTGGAGTCACATAAGTTTTCGGTCTTAGTTCTTCATTACATAATTCGCAAATAACTTTTCCAACGCTGTCATTTTTCTTTTTCATACCTTCCACCAATCTTTGCCCCATATTGCTGTCGGATGCACGCCAAGAGATTGACATGCAATCTTGTCTGCTCGTGCGTAATGCAAACCCTGTTGCGTTTCGCCGTTGCGCCATTTCTGCAATGTACCTGCATTCACGCCAAGCATTGCCGCCGCTTCACGACATGGCATGCCTTCAACCATTTCAATTAACGGCAATGGTGATAAGCGAACTGGGCGTTCCCGAATTTGTTTTCGTGCGCTGTTGTCCCAAATGTTTTCTACTGCAGGCGTGTCGCTCATCGCATGCCATCATCAACATTGTTTGTATTACGCCTCAGTCGGGTATGCGATTGCAAACAACAGTGAGCCACGGGCAACGCCGAGCACACCTTCAATGCGTGCCACATCGTCAATCCCTGGCGTAACTTTTTGGCACTCCCAACTTGAAACGAGTGGTTGCGAAATGCCAAGTAGTTGAGCCAGTTTAATTTGGCTGACATTTTCACGGCACCTCGCTTCTTTAATTGTTGTGGCGGCTATGCCACGCAACTCTGTTCTGTTCCGTCTTGCACTCATGTCGCTATCTCCTTTGATTTCATCATATCAATAGTTGTGGTACTTGTGTTGCTTCTACGGCAATCTAGATGTTGCTCGCCAATGTCCGATGCCTTTGCCATTGTTGTACAACTGTTGGGCAATCAACAGGTTGCAGTCTATGTTGCGTAATCCTTCAAGGTGGTTTAGCAGTGCTTCTTTGCCACACAGTTGGCGTACTGCCTTAATATGCACGCTGTTTATTTGTAGCAAGCCACTGTCCCAACTCTTATTCTTGTTGAGCGCATAAACCATTTCGCCTTTGGCATTCCACTTTGCGTTAATAGCGTTCGGGTTGCACCTGCTTTCTCGGTAGGCAATGTACGAAAACGGGTTTATTGGCAAGCCATACTCTTTAAGTTTTATGTTTATATCTTTGCCACAGCGTTTGCCTGTAGGCGTGTCAATTACGGCTTGGGCTGTAACTGCAACAACTGTGGTTGTTGTCGCAACAGGCGGCGTTGTAGTGCTTGTGGGGGGTGCTGTGATGAGGTAGCGAGTTACATCTATATCCCCTCGTTGATATGTCGTGTGGTTTGTGTTTCCAGTTTGTGCCGCCATAAACAAACTGCCTACGAATAAGCCAATAGTGGCTAGTGCTTTAATCATTTGAAATCTCCTGTGCTTGTTTTGCAAAGCGTTCTGCAAGTTTCAACATTGTCTGCTTCATTTTTGGTGGGCATGTTTCGGATAACTCACGAAACTGTTGTGCTTGTGAAAGTAGCGAGTCTTTGGTAGGCGCTGGCTCTGCCTTTGGTACTTGTAAAGGATACACACGCTGTTCCTGATTCTCGTTCATATTGGCTTTAGTTCTTCTACCAACCGTGGGTGTACCCGTAGTCCCTATTCTTGAAGCAGGTAGTGCAACTTTTGATACCACCCCATTAGGCACAGACATAACGGTATAAAGATTGCTACTCCAATCACCCGAGGCACTCTTGCGTTTAACAACACGCAACGCACCATGTTCAGCAAGTTCTTTCACTGCACGATCAAGCGTGGCAATAGAACAACGAGCACGCATGGCAAGCGTTCGCCTTGACGGCCAACATTGTCCAGTCTTGTTGTCTGCATACCTACGCAAACAGCAGTACACACGAACACTGCTTGCGCTTATAGGTAAATCTAATACCCATTCGGGAATGACTGCAAAGTACATTTGCGCTTCAATAACCGTTGGTGCGTTGATATCATTGCTCATGTACACATCCTTTCTGTAGTGGGTTTGGATTGCTGTTAGTGCTGGCGCTCTTTAGGCTTTGTCTCCTTGTAGAGCGTCAGCACTTTTGTTTAACCGCCAAAGAGTTGGGCAAACGATGATAGTCGCATTACAACCAATCCCTCGGTCGTATCGTCAGGCATCGCAATTAACGCAAACGGTCTTGGATCACCAATCGGTTTGGCTTGCTTCGATTGGTTTTCTGCCAATAAATACTTCGTCCATATTGCGCCAACTTGTGCGCCAGCCTTTACTTCAACACGCAAGTCGCCGCCCCACAGTTCTTCGTGGCGTGTATTTGCGCCTTGTATGCCTAGTTGTTTTCTTGCTCTGCGAGCCTTGCTATCACCTTTCGCACGATTGCGCTTTCCTCTTGCTGTCGGATCGCCACAACCTTTGATGCGCCTTTTACCATCATTGCCAGCACGCCCGAGAGTGCCAAACTTAGGGCAACCAGTTGCATTGCACTTATCCTGTTTGCCCTCACACTCACCCTTCCGTTCCAGTTGTTCTTGTGTCATGGTAAGCAATCCTATCAATGATGTTTGTTACTGCTTGTTGCATGCCTGCACTCCAACCAACATCAATTGCTGATTGGCATGTTGCGTACAGTTCGTCCAGTAATGCTTTGCGTTGCCCTGCTCGTGTTGTTGCAGGCTGATCAAACACTTGCTCATCGTTGTAAGCGATTCTGTAACTGTGAAACACATACGGGTGGCATTTGTCTTGTTGTTCTCGCAACATAAATACCTCGCCTGCTTTGTGCAAGTTGCTTAACACACCAGATATTTGTCCATGGTGCAAGTTCAACAACTGCCCGAGTGTGCGCCATGTAGCACCTTTAACTCCTGCGTCATACAGTGCATCAATTACCGCCTGTTGCCTTGCAGACAGCGTGCCATTCTCTGCTTCACGAACTGCACGCTGATAACTTGCAGGACGCTCAACATAACCGCCAGTGCCGTTGTAAGGCACGAACATTTGTAAGTCGTTGCTCATAGTTCAAGCCCCTCACAATCATCGTCATCGCAGATGTATTGGTTGCAGTTGTCGCATGTTTGGAATGTG
>TARA_R110002126_G_scaffold16500_18_pt1 | contig 12953 bp, 9 predicted proteins | sample TARA_R110002126 | Tara Oceans TARA_R110002126 (sample SAMEA4397536) | marine metagenome | biome: Polar Biome; feature: [DCM] deep chlorophyll maximum layer (ENVO:01000326); material: water (ENVO:00002006), including particulate matter (ENVO:01000060) such as... | depth 30 m
CCAATACACTGTTTCAAATGCTCGCGCAGCGCATCGATACCAACGCCGGTTTTGGCTGATATCCGATACACCGGCGTATTGGCGTTATTGTCAGTAGTATTGGCTTCACCGGTAATATCAGCTTTATTGCGAATTACCGTTACGCCTAAGCTCGCTGGCAAGCGGTCAATAAAGTCGGGCCAGATGTCATGCGGATCGGTTGCGTCAGTGGTGGTGCCGTCGACCATAAACAGTACCCGGTCGGCCTTTTCAATTTCCTGCCAGGCCCGTTCAATACCAATTTGTTCTACCTGATCGGTAGCCTCACGCAGGCCGGCGGTGTCGATAATATGCAGCGGCATACCATCAATATGAATATGCTCGCGCAATACGTCACGGGTAGTGCCGGCAATTTCGGTAACAATGGCGGCTTCACGCCCGGCCAGGGCATTTAACAAGCTGGACTTACCGGCATTGGGCCGGCCGGCGATAACCACTTTCATGCCCTCGCGCAGGATACTGCCCTGAGCTGCTTGTTTTTTTACCGTTACCAGATAATCAATAATCTCAGCTAAATCGGTGGCGACTTTACCATCCGATAGAAAATCGATCTCTTCATCAGGAAAGTCTATCGCGGCTTCAACGTACATTCGCAGGTATATGACTTTTTCGACCAGTTCGTGAATACGGCGCGAGAACTCGCCCTGCAGCGATTGCATGGCACAACGTGCCGCCTGCACGCTGCTGGCGTCAATTAAATCGGCTATAGCTTCAGCCTGAGCCAAATCCAGTTTATCGTTTAAAAAAGCGCGCTCGGAGAATTCGCCCGGGCGGGCGATGCGCACATTCGGCAGGGCCAGTACCTGTTGGAGCAGCATATCAAGTAACACTGGGCCGCCATGGCCCTGTAACTCGAGTACATCTTCACCGGTAAAAGAATTGGGGCCGGGGAAGTAAAGGGCGATGCCCTGGTCCAGCACGCTGGCCTCGCTATCAAAAAAGGGCAAGTATTCGGCTGAGCGAGGTTTAGGCAGCTTGTGCAGCATGGCCTGAGCTACTGCTGTGGTATCTGGGCCGGAAATACGAATAATACCGACACCGGCACGGCCGGGGGCGGTGGCTAATGCGGCGATGGTGTCGGTGCTAAACATAGTTGCCTCTTAATGGAAAAAGCCTGTCGCGTGATGCGGACAGGCTACTTTCAAAATTTGGCCAGTGTCGGGAAATTCCTGCTTCGCCGCCTTCGACAGCACATCCCTGCTGCTGTCTCAGCCTGCGCGGCATCCCTGCCGCTGCTACGCAGAAACACCCGACACCAGCCATTTGGTATTGTCGTCAGGCTTTTTTAGTATGTAAGCCTTTCTTTTCCATACCTTTGTAGATATATAACATCTGCGCCAGTGAGATAAGGTTACTGACCAGCCAGTACAATACCAGGCCACTAGGGAACCAGATAAAGAATACTGAAAATGCGACCGGCATCCACATCATAATTTTCTGCTGTAGCGGGTCGGTTACCTGCATAGGTGTCAGTTTTTGCATCGCAAACATACTTAAACCAAATAATACCGGCAAAATATAATATGGATCTTTCGTTGATAGATCCGTTATCCATAGCATAAACGGGGCATGACGTAGCTCAACGCTTTCAACGAATACCCAGTATAGCGCCAGGAATATTGGCATTTGTACCAGCATCGGTAAACAGCCACCCATAGGGTTCACTTTTTCTTTGCGGTACAGTTCCATCATTGCCGGGCCCATTTTCTGGCGGTCGTCTTTATAACGGGCCTGCAACTCTTCAATTTTTGGCTTTAAGTTACGCATTTTGGCCATAGACTCATATTGAATCTTGGTCAGTGGGTACATCACACCCTTCACCATTATTGTGATTAGGATGATTGCCAGACCCCAGTTGATTACGAAGCTTTGAATGGTGGTGAGTAACCAGAATAGTGGCTGGGAAATAAAGAAAAGAAAACCGTAATCAACGGTTAAATCCAGACCGTCGGCCAGCTCAGCTAATTTATCCTGTTGTTTCGGGCCGGCGTAAAAGGTGCTGCCAACAATCGTACTTTCGCCTGGTTGCAGTTCTATCACATCACTGCGACTGCCAATAACACCCTTATTACCTGATACCATGCTGTACAGCCTGTTCTGCTGTTGCTGATCAGGTACCCAGGCGGCGACGAAATAATGTTCCAGCATGGCTACCCAGCCGCCAGAGGTGTTTAGGGCCAGGTTCTTTTTAGCCATATCGTCAAAGTCGTACTTCTCATAGCGATCTTCGCTGGTGCCGTATGCTGCACCACGATAAATAGGCATCATCATGCTGCTGCTTTCGCCACTATCAACATTCTGAACCAGGTGCTGATACGGCTGAATGCGTTTGCTGATATCACTCTGGTTTTGAATAGAATATTCTACCCGGACATCATATTTGCCACGGCTGAAAATAAACCGTTTTTCGATTTGCAGGCCATTAAAGTTGGTGACCAGTGGTACCACCAGCTGATCAGTACCTGCAGAAAGCTGATACTGCTGCTGCGCAAATTGATAAGGCTGACGGCTGTTAGTTTGATCATCCGGGCCATCTGCACCAATTAAACCTGACTGGGCTGTGTATTCAAAGCCCGGTAGCTTACGCATCAGCACATAGGGTTGTTCGCTACCTTTGGTCAATGGAAATTGCGGTAGCGTCAAACCAACAATATCACCTCGGCTGGTATCAATTTCAACATTTAATACGTCAGTCGCTACAGAAACCAGCTGGGCTGAAGGTGTCGCCACAGCGGTTACCTGACTTGGTGCATCATCACCGGTCAGCCGGATATCACCATTGCTGCCGGTACTGCTACCACCAGGTGTTATATTCTGTGACTGCTCAACTGATGCAGGTGCTACAACAGGCTGTGGGCCATAATCTTTTTGCCATTCCTGCCAGAGGAAAAAACTGACGATTGCCAGGGCAATTACTAGAAAACTGCGTTGTGAATCCATGGGTTAGCTTTTCTCATTATGCTTATCAGGAACGGGATCATCACCGCCCTTATTTAAGGGGTGACATTTTAATATGCGTTTGCCTGCTAACCAAGCACCTTTTACCGCACCAAAGCGTTCAATAGCAGTAATGGCATAGTGTGAACAGGTTGGGTTGAAACGACAGTGTGGCCCCAGCAGCGGGCTTAACACCAGCTGATAGCCACGAACCAGAGCTAACATCAGCTTGATTGTAAAGCGATGTACTGGCGAGCGATTTTGCTCCATAGCCGTTCCAGTTGTTGCAAAAGTTCACTATTCGGGGTGTTGCTGATATCACCCTTTACCATTAATACCAGATCGACGCCGGGCAGCTGGTGTTGATGCAAACGAAAGCTATTACGCACACAACGTTTTATACGATTGCGTTGCACGGCCAATTTAACACGTTTTTTAGCGATAGTAAGGCCTATTCGCGGCTGTGTAAGCTGATTTGGTTTTGCAAGAATGGTAAACAGGGGTGAGGCAACCCGAAAAGGGTGTTGGAAGACATTGTCGAATTGACTGGGAGTTAACAGGCGTAACTCCCGGCCGAAGTTCAGGCTGACCACGCAGCGCTTAACAGCCGATTACGCTGATAAACGCTGACGGCCCTTAGCACGACGACGCGCTAAAACCTGACGACCATTTTTAGTGGCCATGCGTGCACGGAAACCGTGGTTGCGCTTGCGTTTTAATACGCTTGGTTGAAACGTTCTTTTACTCATAATTTCATCCGTCCGGTCGAAATATTTACTAAGATTACCTGTGTTTTAGCAAATACACCAAAACGCAGCTGACAAAAATGAGCGCGAATTTTAAGTAGTTCGGGCCACAAAGTCAATGCGATCCTGACTTTTATTCTGATCTAAACAGCGTTTTAACCTTTACGTTAATAAGTTTTCCACAGCCCCACTGATCTTACTGAATAAAATCGACGTTCACTGCTCGTTAGGTCGTAATGGACGGTGGATTTTATTCAGTATTATTAAATAGAATAAGGCTTTAAAACTGTATTAAAACAACGATATATGATGTAATTGTTCTGTTGAGGCATAATTTTAGAAAGTCAATGTTGAACTTGTGGATAAGATCGTACGATAATGGCTGTCTTGCGTAATGACACCAGCCTTAACTTATAATTTTAATCAGGGCTTCAGGAGAGACGGTGTACCAATCTGTTTGGCAAAATTGTTTACAGGCGTTGCAAGCGGAATTGCCTGCTCAGCATTTCAGTATGTGGATCCGACCCTTACAGGCCGACAGCTCTTCTGATTCGTTGATCCTGTATGCGCCAAACCGCTTTGTGCTGGATTGGGTGCGTGAAAAGTACCTGAACCGGATCCTTGAATTGATCCAGGATTATTGTGGTGACGATGCGCCACGGCTTAAGTTTGATGTGGGTAATAGTCAGCAGCAAACCAAGCGCCCACCGGGCAATAGTCATTTGCCACAACCCGAAACTCAGGAAGCAACTGTCCCCGCGGCCCGCGAGGCTGCTGAACCGGCACCAAAAACCATTGTCCGCAGTAATGTACGGGCTAATTACACCTTTACTAACTTTGTTGAAGGTAAATCGAATCAGTTAGCCCGGGCGGCTGCCAGTCAGGTTGCCGATAATCCGGGTACCGCTTATAACCCATTGTTTATTTATGGTGGTACCGGTTTAGGTAAAACCCACCTATTACATGCGGTAGGCAATGGCATTCTGGCGAAAAAGCCCGATGCGAAAGTGATTTATATGCACTCGGAACGCTTTGTGCAGGATATGGTAAAAGCTTTACAAAACAATGCTATAGAGGAGTTTAAGCGTTACTATCGTTCAGTCGATGCGTTGCTTATCGATGACATTCAGTTCTTCGCTAATAAAGAGCGGTCACAGGAAGAGTTTTTTCATACGTTTAATGCGCTGCTCGAGGGCAACCAGCAAATCATTTTAACCAGTGACCGTTACCCCAAAGAAATCGATGGCGTTGAAGACCGTTTAAAGTCTCGCTTCGGTTGGGGCCTTACCATTGCCATTGAGCCTCCTGAGTTGGAAACCCGGGTAGCCATTTTGATGCGCAAGGCCCAGGAAAACCAAATTCGTTTGCCAGAAGAGGTTGCGTTTTTTGTTGCGAAACGTTTGCGCTCAAACGTGCGGGAGTTAGAAGGGGCGCTCAACCGGGTTATTGCTAATGCCAATTTTACCGGCCGGCCTATTACCATCGATTTTGTGCGTGAAGCATTACGTGACCTGCTTGCACTACAGGATAAACTGGTTACCATTGAAAACATTCAGAAAACTGTAGCCGAGTATTATAAAATCCGGGTTGCTGATTTGCTGTCAAAACGGCGCTCGCGTTCAGTGGCACGGCCTCGGCAAATGGCCATGGCCTTATCAAAAGAATTAACTAACCATAGTTTGCCAGAAATTGGTGATGCCTTTGGTGGTCGTGACCATACTACGGTGTTGCATGCTTGTCGTAAAATTGAGTCATTGAAAGAGGAAAGCCACGAAATAAAAGAGGATTTTCAAAACCTCATTCGTACGTTGTCGTCCTAACCGGTTTTTACAGGGTCATCCTAATTAAGGTTTAGCTATGCAATTTGTTATTAACAGAGACGCCTTACTCAAGCCACTGCAAATGGTGTCTGGTGCTATCGAGCGTCGTCACACACTACCCATTTTATCTAACGTTTTACTTGAAGTTACCGAGCACGAATTGGCGCTGACCGGTACAGATTTGGAAGTAGAGCTGGTTGCCACCACAGAAGCGGTGCAAGTGCAGCAGGTTGGCCGGATAACCGTTCCGGCAAAAAAATTGTTAGATATTTGCCGCAGCTTGCCGGAAAACAGTGATATTAAAGTGGTGTTGCAAAGCGAGAGCTGTATTTTAACCTGCGGCAAAACTAAATTTACCTTATCTACCCTAAGTGCCGCGGAATATCCGAACCTGGAGAGCTGGCAGGGTGAAGTCGATATTAGTCTTAGCCGGCAGCAATTGCGGAAATTACTGGACGACACTGCTTTTTCAATGGCCAATCAGGATGTGCGTTACTATCTTAATGGCTTATTGTTTGAGGTCGATAATGGCAGCCTGACAGCGGTGGGTACCGACGGCCACCGGCTTGCGTTAAGTAAGCTGTCGCTTCCCAATGTAAATGTTCAGCAGAAGCAAATTATTATCCCACGCAAAGGTGTGCTGGAAATTATGCGCTTATTGGCGAATGATGATCAGGTTATCCAGTTAAGCCTGGGCCAGAATCATATCAGGTTGTCGGATCAGGGGTTCACCTTTAGCAGCAAGTTAATTGACGGTCGATTTCCAGACTACCGTCGGGTGTTACCCCGCAATAGTACCAAGTTAGTTACCGCTCACCGCCCAGTGTTAAAGGATGCCTGTACCAGAGCCTCCATTTTATCTAACGAAAAATATCGGGGTGTACGGTTTACGCTGAATAATGGCGAAATACAGATCATGGCTAATAACCCGGAGCATGAGCAGGCTGAAGAGGTTATTGAAGTTGAGTATGCTGGCGATATGCTGGAAATAGGGTTTAATGTTGGCTATATGCTGGATGTATTAAACACACTCAATACTGATCTGGTGATCTTACATTTAAACGACGCTAACTCCAGCACCTTAATTGAAGGCGTTGGTAATGAAGGTGCCAGCTACGTTGTTATGCCGATGCGTCTGTAAGTAATGGCTCTATTGTCATTGCAGTTAAGCCAGTTTCGCAATATGGCGGCATTGGCGTTGACTGCGCATCCGGAGTTTAATCTTGTTTGTGGTGAGAATGGTAGTGGCAAAACCAGCTTGCTAGAGGCCATATACTATCTGGCCCATGGCCGCTCATTTCGCAGTCGGGTGCACCAACGTTTAATTAAAGACAACGCTGAACATTTTACCCTGCACGCTAAGGTCAGCAATAATCAGCAAAGTTATAGTCTGGGCTTACAGCGCAACAGAGCTGCTGAATTGCTGCTGCGGCTAAACGGTGCTAACGTGCAGCGTCTTGCTGATTTCGCCAGCTTATTACCTGTGCAATTATTAACGCCGGATAGCTTTAGATTATTCTTTGGTGGCCCAAAAGAGCGAAGACAGTTTTTTGATATGGGTGTGTTCCACGTGGAACCAGATTTTTTTCCGATCTGGCTGCAGTTCAGCCGCGTCCTGAAACAGCGTAATGCGTTATTGAAGCAAAGAAGGCGCTATGACGACGAATTTGCGTATTGGGACCAGCAATTCGCCAGTCTGGCCTGGCAACTGCACAGTCACCGACAGCGCTATGTTGCATTGCTTACGGCAGCGTACAGCAAGCTGGTCGCCGCTAACCCGTTGTTAGCTGATGTCAGTATGCAGTTGCAAAGTGGTTGGCCTGAGAGAATCAGCAGTGAGCAAGCGTTGCTTGAGCTGTTGCAACAAAGCTTCGAGCAGGACAGTCGCCAGGGTTTTAGTCAGTATGGCCCGCAAAAAGCCGATTTAAAGTTAAAAAAAGCCCAGCTGACGGTGGAAGAAGTATTATCCCGTGGCCAGCTAAAAGTGTTATTATTTGCACTTAAAATCGCCCAGAACAATGTGATTAGTGACAGTGGCCAGAAGCAGCCACTTTTATTAATTGACGATTTGGCGTCAGAACTGGATGCCAGTTCTACCCAACTTGTTTTTGAGTATTTAACCCAGATTAATTCACAGGTATTTATTACTGCAATTAATGCTGATCAGGTTTCACCCTATATTGCTGCCGAACGTAGCAAGATGTTTCACGTGGAACACGGTCAGATAACAGCACGGACAGACGAAGATGGCCGAACAACATAATTACGATTCCTCAAGTATTAAAGTATTAAAAGGGCTGGATGCCGTTCGTAAAAGACCAGGCATGTATATCGGTGATACCGACGACGGCACTGGTTTGCACCATATGGTGTTCGAGGTAGTCGATAACTCTATCGATGAAACGCTGGCAGGTTATTGCACCGACATCTGGGTAACCATTCACAGCGATGGCTCTGTCTCTGTTCGGGACAATGGCCGTGGCGTTCCTACCGAAATGCACGAAGAGGGCGTATCCGCAGCTGAAGTTATCATGACTGTTCTGCACGCCGGTGGTAAGTTTGACGAAAACTCTTATAAAGTGTCAGGCGGATTGCACGGTGTAGGGATTTCAGTAGTAAATGCGTTGTCAGACAAGCTTGAGCTGACTATCCGCCGCAAAGGCCAGGTCCATAACCAAATTTACCAACTTGGCGTGCCTCAGGCGCCACTAGCGGTAATTGGCGAAACCGAAGATACAGGTACCGCTATCCGGTTCTGGCCAAGTCCCACTGTCTTTAGTGATATTGACTACCATTACGACATTTTGGCCAAGCGTCTGCGTGAGTTATCGTTCCTGAACTCTGGTGTGAGTATTATTCTGACCGACGAGCGTAACGATAAAAAAGACCACTTTAAATATGAAGGCGGTATTGAAGCCTTTGTTCAATACTTAAACCGCAGTAAAACCAGTGTTCACCCTAAAGCTTTTTATTTTTCTGATCAGCGCGACGATGGTATCTCCGTTGAGGTTGCCATGCAGTGGAACGACAGCTATCAGGAAAATGTATTTTGTTTTACCAACAATATTCCACAGCGCGACGGCGGGGCTCACTTAGCTGGTTTTCGTGGCGCATTAACCCGGGTGCTAAATAACTATATTGAGCACGAAGGTTACGCCAAGAAAATGAAAGTGCAGGCGTCAGGTGACGATGCCCGCGAAGGTTTAACGGCTGTAGTCAGTGTTAAAGTACCGGACCCAAAATTCAGCTCGCAAACCAAAGATAAGCTGGTATCCAGTGAGGTGCGCTCGGCCGTTGAAGGTGTGATGGGCGAGAAGCTTAACGAGTACCTACTGGAAAACCCGGGTGATGCCAAAATTATCGTTGGCAAAATTGTTGATGCCGCCAGAGCGCGTGATGCAGCGCGCAAAGCGCGGGAAATGACCCGTCGTAAAGGCGCCTTAGATATTGCTGGTTTACCCGGTAAATTAGCTGACTGCCAGGAAAAAGACCCGGCATTCTCTGAACTTTACATAGTAGAGGGTGACTCTGCGGGCGGATCTGCCAAGCAGGGACGTAATCGTAAAAATCAGGCAATACTACCGCTGAAAGGTAAAATCTTAAACGTAGAAAAAGCCCGTTTTGATAAAATGTTGTCATCTCAGGAAGTGGGTACGTTAATCACTGCTTTAGGGTGTGGTATTGGCCGGGAAGAGTACAACCCGGATAAAACCCGCTACCACAGCATCGTATTAATGACCGATGCCGACGTCGATGGCTCACACATCCGTACCTTGCTACTGACCTTTTTCTATCGGCAAATGCCGGAATTAATAGAACGTGGTTATATCTATATTGCTCAGCCACCACTTTTTAAAGTTAAAAAAGGTAAGCAAGAGCAATATATTAAAGATGAACCATCGTTGGTCGAGCACTTAACCACATTGGCGCTGGATGAAGCGACCTTGCACGTTAATGCCGATGCCCCGGGTATTGGTGGCGAACATCTGGAAAAGCTGGTGCGCTTGTATCACAAGGTTACCGCTATTATTGATCGCTTAAGCCGGAAAATACCTTACAACCTGTTAAACGAACTTATTTATGTTACCGGCCTGAGCCCGGACAACGTAAAAGATAAAACGGTAGTGGAAGCCTGGGTAAAAACCCTGGCCAAACGTCTGGACGAGAAAGAAGGTGACGGTTCAAGTTATAAGTATGATGTGATTGAAGATCGAGAACGTCATTTATTTCAGCCTAAAATCATCATCCGCCAGCACGGTATTGATAATGAATACGCGCTGCACTATGACTTTATTACTTCGCGTGATTATCAAAATATTGTCGCCCTGGGCGATGAAATTCGTGAGCTGATCGAAGTAGGCGGTTTCATTCGTCGCGGTGAGAAAGTAAAACCAGTAGAGACCTTTGTTGAAGCGTTAGACTGGTTAATGGCTGAATCGAAACGTGGCCTGTACATTCAGCGCTATAAAGGGTTGGGCGAAATGAACCCGGATCAATTGTGGGAAACCACCATGGACCCGCAAAACCGCCGGATGTTGCAGGTAACCATTGAAGATGCGGTGGGTGCAGATCAGTTGTTTGCCACCCTGATGGGTGACCATGTTGAACCGCGACGGGCCTTTATTGAAGAGAACGCATTGTACGTTGCCAATTTAGACGTATAGTTTTTTTCCAGATAACAAGACAGGGGCTACGGCCCCTCAGTCATTTTAGCGAGTTAGCAGCGCATGCATAAATACGATATTAAAACCTTTCAGGGCCTGATTTTAGCCCTGCAGGATTACTGGGCGCGCCAGGGCTGTGTTCTGGTACAGCCGCTTGATTTAGAAGTCGGTGCCGGTACCTTCCACCCGATGACCTTTTTACGCTCGTTGGGGCCAGAGCCAACCAATGTGGCTTATGTCCAGCCGTGTCGCCGGCCAACCGATGGCCGTTATGGCGAGAACCCGAACCGTCTACAGCATTACTACCAGTTTCAGGTGATTTTAAAGCCATCACCAGACAATATTCAGGAGCTGTACTTAGGCTCGTTGCGTGAATTGGGCATTGATACCCTGGTGCACGATATCCGCTTCGTGGAAGACAACTGGGAATCGCCAACTCTTGGCGCCTGGGGTCTGGGCTGGGAAGTGTGGTTAAACGGCATGGAAGTGACGCAGTTTACGTATTTTCAGCAGGTGGGTGGCTTAGAGTGCCGGCCGGTAACCGGTGAAATTACCTATGGCTTAGAGCGTCTGGCAATGTACATTCAGGGTGTCGACTCGATTTATGACCTGGTGTGGACTGATGGCCCGTTAGGGCGGGTGAGCTATGGCGATGTATTCCATCAGAATGAAGTAGAGCAATCGACTTATAATTTTGAACATGCCGATGTACCCGCATTGTTTGCCCAATTTGACCAGTGTGAAAAAGAAAGCCATTACCTGATTGAACAAGGCCTGGCGTTACCCGCTTATGAAAAGGTAATGAAAGCCTCCCATGCGTTTAATATGCTGGATGCGCGTCATGCAATCTCGGTAACCGAACGCCAGCGCTATATTCTGCGGGTTCGTACTTTGGCTAAAGCCTGTGCCGAAGCCTATTTTGCCAGCCGTGAAAAGCTGGGCTTTCCACTTTGTAAAAATGGCACGCAAACTCAGCAGGAGGCGAAATGAGCGCACAGGATTTTCTGGTAGAAATTGGTACCGAAGAGCTGCCACCAAAAGCGCTTAAAACACTGGCGACCGCTTTTGCCGATAATATTGCTGCCGAGCTGGCCAAACAGGAATTAAACCATGGCGATATCGCATGGTACGCTGCACCGCGGCGTTTAGCCGTGCGGGTAAATGGCCTGGCAGAGCGTCAGAGCGATAAAGTGGTTGAAAAGCGTGGCCCTGCCATTGCTGCTGCCTTTGACGCTGACGGTAAGCCAACCAAGGCCGCTGCGGGCTGGGCTGCAGGCTGCGGTATTAGCGTGGAGCAGGCTGAGCGGTTAGAAACTGACAAAGGTGCCTGGCTATTGCACAAGCAGTTACAAAAAGGTCAGAGCACTGTAGCACTATTAGCCGATGTGATTAAGACAGCGCTGGCAAAGTTACCAATTGCCCGACCTATGCGCTGGGGCAGCTCGACTGCAGAGTTTATCCGGCCGGTGCACACTATCGTTATGTTGTACGGTAGCGATGTTGTGCCAGCGACTATTCTTGGGCGTGACAGCAGCAATAAAAGCTATGGTCATCGTTTCCATGCGCCAGCGCTGGTTGAGATCAGCAATGCTGACGCCTACTTAGCAACCTTGAAACAGGCCTTTGTGGTTGCGGATTACCACGAACGTAAAGATACGATTGCCAGACAGGTAGCAGCAACAGCTGATAGCCTGGGCGCTGTTGCCCAGATGGACGATGCTTTACTGGAAGAAGTGGCTTCATTAGTCGAGTGGCCTGTAGTGCTGGTGGGTAGTTTTGAACAAAGTTTTCTGCAGGTACCGGCCGAGCCGCTAATTTCCACTATGAAAGATAACCAGAAATACTTCCCGTTGCTGGATAAGCAGGGCAAGTTAATCAATAAGTTTATCTTTGTGACTAATATTGAAAGTAAAGATCCACAACAAATTGTCAGCGGTAATGAGAAAGTGGTGCGGCCGCGCCTGGCCGATGCGGAGTTTTTCTTTAAAACTGATCGTAAAACCAAACTGGTTGAGCGGTTAGATAGCTTAAAAACAGTGTTATTCCAGCAGCAGCTGGGTACCCTGGCAGAAAAGTCAGAGCGGATCAGCAAAGTGGCAGGTTTTGTTGCGGCGAAAATTGGTGCAGAGCCTGCGGCGGCTGAGCGTGCAGGGCTGTTGTCTAAAGCCGATTTAATGACCAACATGGTCGGCGAATTTCCGGAAGTGCAGGGTATTATGGGTATGCACTATGCCCGGCTAGATGGGGAAAGCGAAGCTGTCGCGCTAGCCCTGAACGAGCAGTATATGCCGCGCTTTGCCGGCGATCAGTTACCAAGTCGGCTGGAAGGCGCTGCGGTAGCGATTGCCGATAAGCTGGATACCTTAGTCGGTATTTTTGGTATCGGCCAGACACCAAAGGGAGATAAAGACCCGTTCGCACTGCGCCGGGCGGCGATTGGCGCATTGCGGATTATGGTTGAGAAACAGTTACCATTGGATCTGGTAGAGCTTATCGCTTGCAGCCAGCAAACCTTTGGCAGCAAATTAACCAACCCTAAAGTTGCTGACGAAGTGCTGGACTTTATGCTGGGACGGTTCCGGGCCTGGTATCAGGACGAAGGTTATGCTGTCGATGTGATTCAGGCCGTACTGGCCCGGCGGCCAACCAGCCCGAGCGACTTTGATCGGCGGGTAAGTGCGGTTGCTGCATTCAGTAAGCTGGACGCAGCAGCAGCCCTGGCTGCCGCCAATAAGCGGGTGGCCAAT
>TARA_R110002126_G_scaffold68046_11_pt1 | contig 12951 bp, 13 predicted proteins | sample TARA_R110002126 | Tara Oceans TARA_R110002126 (sample SAMEA4397536) | marine metagenome | biome: Polar Biome; feature: [DCM] deep chlorophyll maximum layer (ENVO:01000326); material: water (ENVO:00002006), including particulate matter (ENVO:01000060) such as... | depth 30 m
TACTGGTTGCGCTGGGGTTGGTAATACTGCATACAATGGTACTGCTGCTAATCCTATTACTACTTCAGTTACTATATCTGCTAATTCAATGATAATTGGTGCGGCAATAGGGGGTAATAACACAACAGCGTATATAGAAATTCCACAAGGCACAGGAAGAACGCTTGAGTGGAATGATAATATTAATAATTTTACTTGGGGTGCGGTGTCACCAAGTTTGACATCAGGAAGTAAAACCTGTAAAGTCGGTAGTACAGCAACTAATATTATAATGTTGACAGAAGTAAAAGAAGTTGCAGAAATAGTAAATACGCAAGGATTATTAATGTTTTTTTAAATAGAATATAATTATTAATTTTAAAACAAAAAAAATGATAGATTTAACAATTGACGCAGGAGCAACAGCAGGAGTAGGAGGAAATCCTCTAAAATTAGAGCTAGTTGCATTATTAGTAAACAACGAAGACAAGAAGATAGATATTCAATACAAAGAATACACTCTTATTGACGGTGAAAAAGTTAAAGTAAGAATACTTAGCTATTCACTTATAGACGGTGTAAATCAAACTAGACAAGACGGAACTCTTATTCAAGCTAAGAATGTAGACGGAACTCTAGCATTTGAAGAAGATGGTGTTACGCCTAAATATTTAACTCAGCAGTTCACAAGATGGGTATCTGCTTTTAAACCTTACCTTTGGGATGCTCCTGGCACGTTAAAAGATGGTATAAAAGAAGATTACGGTATTTAGTATTAAAGTATTAATTCTAATTATATATATCCATTTTATAATAATAATTTGTATTTAATGATATATTCTTTATATTTGAAATAAATTAATTAAAATTATAAAATATGACAAATTTAGAAATTATTACAGCATCGGATAGACTTTTAACAACTGATTTATCTACATTATCAGGGGCACAATTAACATTTGCTATTATTTCAAATATTGAAATACTATCAGCAGAAGCTAAGTTAATTAGAAAAACAATTAAACAAACAGAAGCATCTAATAAATATAATGAAGATTTAAACAAATTATCTATAAAACATAATGCTACTTTTAATAATAATGGGTATTATACTTTTGAAAATAAAGAAGATGCTACAGCAATGGATTTAGCTAAACAAGAATTAGATAAAATTAGTGAAGAAGCATTATTAGATATTGCTAAAATTAAATCAGACTTTGAAGAAGTGTTAAACTTAGAAAATACAGCACTTACTGATAAATTGATAACTGTTAAATTATCAGATATTGATAATAATATTACAGCTTCTCAGATGTCTGTTATTAAATTTATGATAAAAAACTAAAAAAATATGAAGCCTGAACATGAACAAATGTTAAAAGAATTACACACAGCTATTGTAGGTAATGAACAATATGGACATAAAGGGCTAGTTAGAGTAACTAAAGATCTTGATGAAAGACTAGTTGTTGCTGAAAAAAAACAAAAGGAAGTAGAGAAGAAGATGCTTATTTTTGGAGCATTAGGTACAGGTGTAGCTCTAGGCTTTAGAGGAATTTGGGATTATTTAAGTAAAATATTAATGTAAATGGATAGTATATCACTAGCGTTTGAAACATATGAATTATGTCTTTAGATCACAAACATTTCTCAATAGCAGAAGCTACATCTAATCAAGATGGTAAAACTTCTGGATCGGCTGTATTAGGCTTATTAGGAGGTATAGGAGCAGTTTTAGGTTTTATATGTGGAATAGTCGCTTATTTCATATATAAAGATACTATGCTATGCACTATATCTACAGGGTTCTTTGCAACTTGTGTAACTTTATTAGCTATTAGAAAAAGTAAAGAAAGTAATAAAACATTAGAGAATGGAGAAAACTAAAATTAGTGAGTTTGTTTCATATACTGAAGCAACTCATAGTAATACAGCAGTTGCTAAAAAGTTAAGTAATGAACCTACAGATGCTATTGTAGCAGTTATGCAAACTACAGCTAAGAATGTATTTGACCCAATTAGAAAGGCTCTAGGGCCACTTAGGGTTAATTGCTTCTATAGAGCTCCAGAAGTAAATAAAGCTGTAGGAGGCTCTAGAACTAGTCAACATGTTAAAGGTGAAGCTATTGATATTAGTGGATTAGGAGGTGTTAAAAACAGTCAAATATTTAACTTCATAAGAGCTAACTTACAATTCACACAATTAATAGCTGAGTTTCCTGTTAAAGGTGAACCTGCTTGGGTGCATGTAGGCTATGATCCTAAGAACCTAAAGAATGAGATATTAATAGCTACTAAAGGTAAGATGGGTACTGTATATATACCTTATGCAGGTAATGCTTCTTTAATAAACAAAGACTAATGTTAGATAAACTTAAGAAAGAATGGTATTTGTGGCTAGCTATAATTTTGCTAGCCATTTTACTGTTAAACAAATGTGAAGGATCTTCTACAGGGGATACAGGTGTTACAACACTTGATAGTATAGTATATGTTAAAGGTAAACCTGATACAGTATATTTTACTAAGTCTTATAATATATATAAGACATTACCTAGTAAAGTAGATACTATTAGAGATACTATAGATGGTAAAGAAGTTATAACTAGTCATTATACTAGTAATTTAGATGATTCTCTAATAACAGGTAAACTTACAACTGTTATAGAAGGAGGTACTTTAAAGTATACAGATTTTAGCTATGCTCCTAAATTCCCTAAGTATATAACAAAAGTAGATACAGTTAAAGAATATAAAACTACAGTTGTAACTTCTAATAAACCATCATTATATGTAGGTGCATTAGTTGGAGGTAGTGCTACAAGCTTTATGTTAGCTCCTGGAGTATCAGTTAAAGTTAAGAATCTTATTGTATCAACTAACTACGACTTAGTTAATAAACAAGTATTAATAGGGGTTAATACAAAAATTAAAAATCCGTTTGCTAAATCTAAATAATATATTATATTTGTAACATATCAATAAAATTATAGAATATGAAAGCAAACAATATATTAAAAGCAAAGTTATTTTTAGAAGAGAATCAAGGATATTTAAAGTGGGGTAAGGAGAAGTTAGCTGATAAACTTAATGTAAGCATACATGAGATTATAGCAGCTAAACAAATGCTTTGGGCTGAAGAAGAGGAGAAAGAAGTAGTTGTACCAGAAGTTAAACAAATTCCAACAAGTGAATTTGATGAGTATGTAGAGTGGAAGAAAACTAAAGGGTTATCTAAGAAACCAAAACTACCTAAACCGTTTGAAGGTGGAGATGTTGAAAATGTATTGGTTATAGGTGATATACATGAGCCTTTTTCTCTAGAAGGATATTTGGAATTTTGTAGAGATAAGCAAGAAGAATATAACTGTGGATCTGTTGTCTTCATAGGTGATGTAATAGATTCTCATTTTTCATCTTACCACGAGACAGAAGTATGTGCTATGGGAGCTGATGATGAATTAGACGCAGCTATTAAAAAGATAGCTAACTGGTATTCTGTATTTCCTGAAGCTTATGTTACAATAGGTAATCATGATAGATTAGTTAGTAGAAAAGCTAAAACAGCAGGATTAGCATCTAAATGGGTTAGAGGATACTCTGAAGTATTAAATACACCTAATTGGAAGTTTGTAGAAGAAGTAGAGTTATACAATGTATGCTTTAATCACGGAGAAGCTGGTACAGCTAGAAATAGAATGAAGAATGAACTACAGTCTCAAGTACAAGGACACTTACATGCTGAAGCATATGTAGATTGGTCTGTAGGAGCTAAACATAAAGTCTTTGGAATGCAAGTTGGTTGTGGTGTTGATAGATCAGCATATGCCATGAGTTACGGAAGAATTTATAAAAAACCTGTTATATCTTGTGGAGTTGTATTAAACGCAGGAACATTACCAATCTTATTACCAATGGACTTATAATATTATAAATATGAAAAAACCAGATACATTACCTAAAGAGATAGTAGCTATATTGCTACCTAGATTACAAGATGAATTTAACGCTTCTTACATGTATAGAGCTGCTAGCAACTACTGTAAAGGTGTAGGCTTTGAAAAAGCTGCAGAATACTTTGCTAATGAGTCAGCAGATGAATTAGCACATGCTAAGAAAATAGAAGACTTTCTAGTTGATTGGAATGTAGAATTTAGTCTACCTGCTATTACACAAACAAAACCTTGTAAAAACTTACTAGAGATCATAGAGATGGCATATGATGTAGAAAATAAACTATATGAAAACTATGAAGAAGATAGTATTAAAGTGTTTGAGCTAGGAGATATTTGTGCTTTTGACTTATTACAATTCTTTAGAGGTGTACAACTTAAATCTGTAACTGAATATAGTGATATGTTAAACATCTTAGAAGGTGTACAACCTACTAAATTCAACTTACTATTACTAGAAGATAAATTATTCTAATATGGCAACCACTTTAAATAAGATAGTATATGATGTACTTGAAACAGTACAATCACATGTTAACTCAAATAACTCAGATATTGATGTTAGGCAAGTTGAATGGTTAATTAATAACCAAAGAGCTTTACTTATTAGAAATGAATATAATAAACCTGGTAGAGTTATAGACCACAATCTTATACAAGACTTAGGTTGTGTAGAAGTTGAAATGGTAGATAACTCAGCTTGTCCAGAAATATCAACATCTGGTTGTTATTTACTTAGAACTAAATGTCAAATACCTAACACTATAGAGCTTCATCATAAGACAGCTATAACTAGAGTAGGTTCACCTGATAGAATGAATGACAACTATTCATTTGTACCTTATGATCAAGCTGTATACTCAGGTAATGGTAAGTTTAATAAAGACTCTAAGTTTGCGTTCTTGTTAAACAACTATGTATATATTAAAGTACATAGTAAGAAATCAGCTATGCTTAAATATGTGAACATTAGAGGTATATTTGAAGATCCTACAGAGTTAAATACTTTTACATGCTGTACAGGTGAAACTTGTTATACATCAGATTCTCCATATCCTATTAATACTTGGATGATTCCATATATGAAAGAACCTGTTATAAATCAACTTCTAATGGCACAACAGCTACCAGAAGATAACTCTAATAATGCAGCTAGTGATGAGTCTAAGTAATAGGAAGCCAAGAGGTAAATCAATATATAAGTCTAATGCTGGAACTAGTCAAATGTACAAATTCTATTGCTTTAAATACTTTAAAGAGAAAGTAGACAACAGAATAAAAGTTTATACTAAATCTAAATATAATATTACAGCTGGTAAGTATAATACCATTGTAGAGGCTATAAACAAGCTTGTAGGTGAAGAAATAGTTTATGATGGACTAGAACTAACCTTACCTTGTAGATTAGGTGTTATAGGGCTTAAAAAGAGAAAACATAAATTATGGATAGATAAACCTACAGGTAGAGCTGCTGGTTATCCAGTTAACTTAAAGGAGACTAAAGACTTGTGGGATAGAGATCCTGAAGCTAAAGCTAAGAAACAATATGTATTCTTTACAAATGAGCATACTAATCAAAATATGTATAGAATCTCATATGATAGAAAGAATGCACATTTTACGTATAAAAAAGTATACAGGTTTAAACCTTGTAGATATTTAAATAGAGAACTTGCAAAAGTATTAAAAGATAATAAACTTAACATAGACGCATATTATGCTTAACGGAAAATATAAAAGTATTAAATATATCTTAGAGAAGGTATTTAGAGATACAGGGATTGCAGAAGGAGTAGATATATATGATGCAATAGAGTGGACAGCTGAGTGTTTAGAGCTTATAGGAGCTCCTCAAATCTATGCAGCTAAGATAGATGAGGTAGAAATCTGTGAGTTTAAAGGAGCTCTTCCGTGTGACTTACATCTATTGATGCAAGTTAGATATGTAGAATCTAAAGTAGATAGCGCAGGTAACACTAGAGAGTCTTACGCACCTATGAGATATGGTACAGATACCTTTCATATGGATAACAACAATGTTAAAGGTGGTAAACAGATAGGTGATTTAACTTATATATTAAACAACTCATATATTTTCACCAACTTTGAAGAAGGTAAGATACAAATGGCTTATAAAGCATTTGCTACAGATGAAGATGGTTGGCCAGTTATACCTGACGATATTAAATTTATTAAAGCTGTAGAGTATTATATTAGAGAGAAGATAGATTATAAGTTATTTAGAAACGGTAAACTACCTCAAGCTGTATATGAAGCTACCTTACAAGATCAATTATGGTATATTGGAGCTGCTCAAAACAGAGGTAAGATGCCTTCTATTGATCAAATGGAGAATATTAAGAACAACTGGTTAAGACTTATACCTAAAATTAACCAACATGAAGACTTCTTTAAATCAATGGGTCAAGTTGAAAAAAGAACTATTGGAGGTGATGGAGGATACTCTAATACTAGAGATATTAGTGGTAAAGATTTATTTAATGATATTAATGATATAATTATTTAACATGGCAAAAGCTAAAGTTTCATACTCTAAGGGTTTAAATAAAGATGCCTCATTAAGTAAATATGATCCATCTAACTATTTTAACGCTAGAAATATAAAGATATTAACAGATACTGGATTATCTACAGGTTCTATTATAAATGAACAAGGTAATAGTTATTCTTTTAAGCTACCTAGTACATCTCAAGTGACTATAGATGGTGTAACTGTACCTGTACAAACTAACTTATATATTATAGGTTATACAACTATTAGAAATAAAATAATCTTATTCTCTACTAATGAAACAGCTCAATCACCAACAAACTCTGCAGGGCAGATTTGGGTATTAGAGTATGATGAATCTGATAATACTGTAGTAAATGCTAATCCTACAACTGGAGAATTAAGTTTAGCTGACCATTTAGTATATAATAACTTTGTAAACTTTACAACTTATCATAGAATAGAAGCTGAAGGTATATATGAAAATATTAATACATCTAGATTATATTGGACAGATAATTATAACTCATTAAGAGCTATTAATATATCTAATCCTGCAGCCTCTGCAATAGCTCCAGCAGATTTAGATATTAAACCTAATGTTAAATTATCCATACCTAAAGTAACAGATGTATCAGGAGGTGGAAATCTACCAGATGGATCTAATATAGCTTTAGCTTATGTTTTAATAAACTCCGAAGGAGCACAAACAGTTGTGTCTCCAACAAGTGCTTTAATTCAATTAGGTACTGGAAATCCATCTAGTGCAGCTTTTCAAGATTATCAAGGATCAGCTAGAGGTTCTAGTTCTGATAAATCAATAAGTTATACGTTAGATAACTTAGATACTAACTACGATATAATAGACTTATACTATGTACTATATGAGGAGCTAGAAGTATTCTCAATATTTAAATTTAAAAGTACATCTATACCTAGTTCAGGTAGTATTTCAGGAACTTTAACAGGCTTTGAAACTATGCTACCTATAACTAATTTAGAGTATCAAGCTTTATTATCTTCTTTTAATGTATGTAAAACTATTACAATTAAAGATAATATTCTTATGGCAGCTAATGTTAAGACAACACCTGCTATATTAGATTTTGATGCTAGAGCTTATAGATTTAATAGTTCTAGACTAGCCCTATTAGAACATTCAGATAGTACACTTAACTTAACATTAAACGCTACTTCAGGTACACCTAATTATACAATAGTAGATTCTACACATGATTGTATAAATCCATTTAATATAGAAGATCCTAACCACAATGCAAACTGGTTTACAACTGATCAATATAAGTTTAAAGAAAATGGTACTACTGTTGGAGGTAGTGGTTTAAATATATCTTATGAGTTTTATGAAATAGCTTTAAAAGGTGATGATAAATCTATGAGTGTTAAAACAACTAAACCTCATACGGTTGTAAATAGATCAGGATCTAATGTTATAGACTTAGGTATATTAAATTTAGATGGTACATCTAATACTATAGATTTAACTGGTGAATATTTTAACTTTAAATCTCCTTTAGTTACAGCTAACTTAACAGGTTATGCTAGAGATGAGGTGTATAGATTTGGGTTTGAAGCTATAGATTTAAAAGGTAATCCTTTCTATGTAAATTGGATAGGCGATATTAAGTTTCCAGGAGCTTCAGATGGTTATAACATAGGTAACGGAGGTACAACATCAGGTAGTATGAGTTTGTATAATATAGGTATAAAGTTTACAATAGATATATCGTCTATTAGAGATAGTATATCTGGATTTAGATTTGTAAGAGTTGAGAGAACTGTAGATAATAGAACTAAATTAGGTACAGGTGCTCTTATGCTCTTTAGTTTTTATTCTGACATTAGTACTTATTATACAGAAGCTTTATATACAGCGCATTCTAGTAAAACAGTATCTAGTTTAGATATTGATATTGATGGAGTTGCTCATGATTGTATTGCTTTACCAGATAAACCTGGATTTGATAACTTAGCTCCTGGTGATGCTGCAGATGGTAAAAAACAGTTAACATTATTTATAAGTCCTTTAAAACAATTTGCAAGTTACATAGGTTTTCAGCATAGTGCAGGAGATTATCTAAAAACTATAGAATATTATGAAGATCCTATATCTTCTTATTATGTAGATAGCCCCAACGAGTCTTACGGAGATAATCATAGATTAAGAACTTTTGAAGCTGTAGATCCAACATATCACACAATACCAACCATAGGTTATGAATCTTTTGAGATATTTAGAGAAACTTTATTATCTCCAGGAGAAGCTATTTCTAGCGGTAGTACTTATTATCCTACAGAATACTACGCTTGTGGCAGATTAATCAATGCATTATATAGAACTAACGATGGTGCTGATTCAGGTAACAATACACCTATGGGTATAGGTAATTATAACCACTTAGTATTATTATATTCTAGTAATGAAACTTACAGTGGTAATCATATGATTGCTGATGACATGGGTTGGAACTTAAATGGTATTTTTCAAACACCTATTGTAAATCCAAGTAATAGTGATTATTTACGGGGATCAACGTTTAATTATAGAATGAAAATTGTATCTTATTCTAGAACTGTATTAGGTCAATATGGAGGTAATACATATTACGATAGAAGTAATAATCAATATATGTCTACTGGACATTATCAGCCAATTAGTGATGATGTTCCATCAACTTTAACACAGATTATATATGGTGGAGATACTTATGTAACTTACTATGATACAGAGTATTGTTCACAAAATTATGATACTGCTGAGTTTAGAGCATTATCAGCAGCTGTATATAATGATAATAATACAGCGTCTGGTCAAGCTCAGTCTTTAGCTATACATATACCTATAGAGTCACCTATAAACATGGACTTAAGAATGGGTAGACACTTCTCTAAAGACAGAGATCAAACTAATATCAGCTCTTATGGGTTTGAAGACTTCTCACATAATTCTATATATAGACAAGCTAATAGTTCAGAAGCTAAATTCTTTAGTTCAGATGTATTAGCTAAAACTCAAGAAGAATTTTCTCATAGAATTTGGGCATCTAATAAAAAGATAGATGGAGAGTTAGTAGACTCTTGGAGAAGATTTGATGTTAATGAGTATATAGAAGTAAATGGTAAATATGGCCCTATTAATAAAATAACAACCTTTAAAGATAGGTTAATGTATCTACAAGATAAAGCTGTTGGTATAGCTTCAGTTAATGAAAGAGCTTTAATAAATGATCAAACTGGGTTACAGATGGTTCTAGGTACAGGAGGTGTATTAGATAACTATCAGTATATATCTGAAAAGACAGGAACTACTCAACAGTTTAGTGTTATTGAATCAGCTTATAACTTATATTATTATGATGCAGTTAATGCTAGAATAATGAAGTATGGCCCTGTACAACAAGGCTATTCATTAGGTACTGTATCTGATGTTAAAGGTTTAAACTCATTTTTTAATGAAAGTGTATCTAGAGAACTTATAACTACAGATTTAACACTTAACAAACAATCTCAAGCAATTGGTGTACATTCAGTATTTGATACTAGATATAATAGAGTATTTTTTACATTCTTACAGCCTACAACTTTTGAAGATTTTACAATCAGTTATAATGAGTTTACAGATGCTTTTGAATCATTCTATGACTTTACACCTAACATCTATCTAAATAATGGAAACAGAGTGATCTCTGTAGATCCTACAAGTAAGTCAGAAGCTTATTTACATAATGAAGGAGTATATGGTGAGTTCTATGGAGATTCATTTGATTCAGAAGTTACTTTAATACTAGCTCCTGAAGCTGACTTTACTAAGATATTTAATAACTTAGAGTTTAACTCAGAGGTAACTATTCCTGGTACTAACTTTACACAAGAAACTATATCTACATTAGAAGCATACAACGATTATCAGACTACAGGTGTTATTACTTTAGTAGCTGATACCAACATTAGACGTAGGATGCGTAAGTGGAGATATGCTTTTGACAGAGATATTTCATCTACAGATCAAGACGCTAGACTACGTGATACACATATCTTACTAAAGCTTACTTATAATAATAACAATGATAAGAGATTAGTTCTGCATGACATAATATTCTCATATCAACCTGTTAGAAACTAAACTATATTATGCTATAAATAAGCATATTGCTTGGAATTGTAAGAAATTGATTTTAAATTAACACATTATATTATACATGAAAAATAAAAACAAAAAACCTTTACCTACTTACGGATTGGGTGGAGATTTACTTCAAACAGGTTTAAACGGATTAAAGTTTGTAGGTAACAACGCTGTACAAACACTTGGCGGTAATAGACCTTTTGATTATACTGGTGCAGGTAGACATGAATTTGATAAAATAGATAATGTTGCTAGCCCTATATATGGTACAATGTCTAAAGCATTACCTATGGCAGCTAATATGGTTGTACCTGGATCAGGTGCAGCAATCTCTTTAGCTCAACAAGGTATTGGAGCTGCTACTGATGGTTTACAAGTAAGAGCTGAAGGTGGATATAACAATGGTAGAGTAAACTTAAATGCATTTGTAGTAGGAGCTCCTTTATTAGGTAACTTCCCACAACATGCTATGGGAGGTCAAATGCAAGACCCTTCAGATAAAACTAACTCTAATATGTTAACTAACTTTCCGACAGGTGGTACACATGAACAAAATCCAATGGGTGGTGTTAATGTAGGTAACAGAGGTTTAGTAGAACAAGGAGAAACTAAAGCACCTTTAGATAAAGGAGATTATATATTCTCTGATAGATTAAAACCTAAAGGTAATAACAGAACATTTGCACAACTATCTAAGTCTATACATAATAAATATAAAGATAGAGAAAATGATGCAGCAGCTACAAGATCTATGAAAGCTGACTTAGAGAAACTAGCACAAGAGCAAGAAGCTTTTAAAGCTGCTAAACAAGCTAAGATGCAAGGATCTATGGATGCTTTATCTAATATGGGAGATGGTGATATGTTTATGTCTGGCGGTAAATTAAAACCTTATAGTAAGTTTATGTTGCCTCAATACGACGGTAATGCAACAAAAACTAACTTCTTACAAAGTGAATTTGGCCCTGTTAATACAGATAACCCACTTATGGATATGGAGTTAGATCCTCAAGTAGTTTACGGTAATTACAATCAAAATCAACCTTCGTCTGTAGATCCTTATAGATTTGCAAGTAACGTTGATGATGTTACTAAAAAGTTAGATGCAGAAACATTATTAAAAGAGTCTCAAGGATATCCTGCTCAAAAAGCAGACCCTTGGATTCCATTAGCTCAATCAGCAGGTGATATATTTGCATTAGCTAAATCTCAGAAACCTCAAAAAGATATTAAACTAGCTAAGTATGATCCAGCGTTAATGGATTATTCTAGAGAAAGAGAGATTGCTACTAAACAAGCTAACATGGCTAATCAAATAGCTCAAGCTAATATTAGAAGAAATGCTTCTAGTTCTGGTCAAGCTTTATCTAATACTGTAGCTAGTAATGCTGTAAATAATAGTGCTCTTATGAACACCTTATCTCAGTCTAATCAAGCTCAAGAGAATATTAATAATCAAATGAGAAATCAAGCTATGTTAACTAACAATGCTACATCTAATCAAGAGCAAGAACTTAATATGAAGAACAAAGCTCAGTTAGCTTTAATGCAACAACAAGCATTAACTAACATTGGAGCTAATACAGCTAACTTTGGAGTTGATCAAAAAGAGTATGACGCACAAAATAGAACTAACATTATTTTACAGAATCTGATGAATCAACCAGATTTTAAAGCTAACTTAACGCCTGAATTAATGACAGAGATATTTAAGTTTCAACAAAAACAAAAAAAAGGTTAATAACATGGCAGGAGAATTTAATTTATACTCACAATACGCTCAAACACAAGCTCCTATAAGTCAGTTTGTACCTGAGAAATTACCTTGGGAGTTGATATATCAAGTAGGTGCTAATAAGCAAGCTATGCAAGATAAAGGTGTAGCTTTAAAAAATGCTATGGAATTAGCAGGATCTGCTAGATATGTAGAAGATGCTAAATATCTTAAATCAAAGAATGATGCAGTTAAACAACTATCTGATGAATATGCAGGTAAGGAAATGACTGGTCATGTTATTGAAGAAATGTTAGGTAAATTTAAACAGTTGAAAGATGACTCAGGATTAGCTACAATAGCCGCTAGAACAGCAGAGTATGATAAGGCTATGAAGACATTAGATGAATATTCTAAAGATCCTAATAAATATAATAAAGCTCTAGAGTACGCAGATTTTAGAAAGAAGGAAGCTGCATATAATAAATCTGGAGCATTTGATGCAAGTGGTAATTTAACAAATGTTAATATTAGAGCAGGTGTACATCAAAACGATGAACTAAAAAAATATTTTGAAGATCTTAAAGCTAATGGCTATGAAACTCCTGCTAAGATGCAAGATTTAATGTATACTATTAAAACCGAA
>TARA_R110002126_G_scaffold47512_35_pt1 | contig 12924 bp, 11 predicted proteins | sample TARA_R110002126 | Tara Oceans TARA_R110002126 (sample SAMEA4397536) | marine metagenome | biome: Polar Biome; feature: [DCM] deep chlorophyll maximum layer (ENVO:01000326); material: water (ENVO:00002006), including particulate matter (ENVO:01000060) such as... | depth 30 m
ACAGGCCCTTCTCGACGTGATCGAAACGGCGATCGCCGCCGACCGCGAACGGCGGCGGGCGGTCGGGGCGCTTGAGATCACCTTGGCCAAGTTCGACACCCTGACCGAGCGCGAGCGGGTCGTCATGGGCCACGTCGCGAGCGGGGATTCGAACAAGGAAATCGCCCGCGCGCTGGAGATCAGCCCCAAGACCGTCGAAGCGCACCGCGCGAAGGTCATGGAAAAGATGGCGGCGGGATCGCTGGCCGAGCTGGTAAAGCTGAGCACCGTCTGCTTCTGAGCGTTTTCGGACTCCGGCGGTTGCAGGGCCGGGTGTAGGCGAAGCCCACGATTGTTGTTAGGGTGGCTCAGGGGAGAGGATTCGCCGTCATGCGTCTTCCGGTATTTCTGAAGTCATTGTCCAAGGAAGGCTGGCCAGTTGCGCTGATCGCCGCAATCGTCGCGGCGACATTTACGACCGACCTTCTGACACCGCCCGGCGTCGCAGTGGGCGTATTCCCCTATTTTGTCGCCATATTCGCAACCATCCGGCTGCCGTGGCGGGCCGCCCCCTATGTCGTGGCGACGGCGGCATCGATCCTGGCGCTTGTGGGCTTTTACGCCAGCGCCACCCCGCCGCCGACAATCATCCTGATAAACCGTATTTGCGTTATCGTCGCACTTTATATCTTCGCCTATCTCGCCGCCCACTGGATCCGGTCGGGCAACCTGGTTATCGAGCGCCGCGCCGAAGAGGAAACGGAATCCCGGTACCGCGATCTGTTCGACACGTCGCCGCTCGGCATACAGATCGCCGACCACAACGGCAACCGGCTGCGGGTCAACAAGGCGCTGGTCGACATGCTGGGCTGCGAATCGGCCGAAGAAGTGCTGTCGAGAGACCAGCTCGCTTTCATCGCGCCGCAGGACCGGCCCAATGCGCTGGCCCGCCTGCGGCTCGACGCAGCGGGCGAGAAGCTGCCGTCCCCCTATGAAATCGATCTTGTCCGCAAGGACGGCTCGGTCTTCCGCACCCAGGTCTTCTGGCGGAAGACCGAATGGGAAGGACAGTCCGCAACCATCCGCAACTTCATCGATATCACCGATCGGTACCGGGCAGAGCAGGCGCGGGCGGAAAGCGACGCGCGCTACCGCGCCCTGTTCGACGCCTCGCCGCTCGGCCTGCATATTGCCGACCTTGGCAACCGGCGCCTGCGGGTCAACCGGGCCTTTGCCGAAATGCTGGGCTACGACTCCGCCGCTGAAGTCATGGCTCTGCCGCCGCGCATCATTATCGCGCCGCACGCGCGCGAAGAGGCCATGAAACGCGCCGAGGGGGAAATTGCCTCTGGCGAGTTGTCGGGACCCTATGAAATCGACCTTGTCCGCAAGGACGGCGTCTTTATGCGGGCGCAGATTTTCTCGCTGTGGATCGAGTGGGACGGCAAGCCCGCGATCCAGCGCACCGCCATCGACGTGACCGAACGATACCGGGCCGAGCGGGCGCTGACCGAAAGCAACGCGACCTATCGCGACCTGTTCGACGGCTCCAGGCTCGGCCAGCATATTTCCAATCCCGACGGCCAGCGGCTGATGATCAATCAGGCGCTGGCCAGCCTTCTGGGATACGATTCGCCGGCGGAGGTCACGGCCCTGCCGCCCTTTGCCTTTGCCGCGCCGCATGAACGCACCGGGGCGGCCGCGCGAAGCATTGCCGACGGGGCCGGGGGCGTGCTGCCGGATTCCTATGAAATCGACCTTGTCCGCAAGGACGGCGCGGCGATCCGGGCGCAGGTCTATGTGCGCCGGATCGTGTGGGACGGCGCGCCGGCGACGCAGCGCACCTTCATCGACGTGACCGAGCGGCACCAGGCACAGCAACAGCTTGCCGAAAACGAGGCGCGCTATCGCGACCTTATCGAGGGGTCCCGGCTGGCGCTCCAGATATCCGACAACAACGGCGAAAACCTGCTGTTCAACCAGGCGGCCGCGGACCTTCTGGGCTACGAATCCGTCGCGGAAATGATGCCCAGGGATTCCAGGAGCTTCGTTGCGCCCTACGATCGCGGCAATACGGTGACCATGGACGCGATAGACGCCGCCGAAGGCGATCTGCCGAAATCGTACGAAATCGATCTTATCCGCAAGGACGGGTCATTCGTCCGGGTGCAGGTGTTCTGGCGGGCGGTGCATTGGGAAGGAGAGCGCGTCCTCCAGCGTACCTTTATCGATGTCACCGAACGGTACCGGGCGCAGGAACAGCTGTCGGAAAACGAGGAACGCCTGCGGCTTATGCTGAACGCCATGGGCGACGGGCTTCTCGGGATCGACGACCGCGGACACTGCACGTTCTGTAATCCGGTCGCCGTCAGGCTGCTGGGCTTCGGGGACGCGTCGGACATCATCGGGCGCAATATGCATGCGCTGGTCCACAACCGCTATCCCGACGGCAGCCCGTATCCGGAATCCGCGTGCGGAATCCATAGGACGATTCGCGAAGACCGGATAACCGAGGAAACCCGCGAAACGTTCTGGCGCGCCGACGGCACGCCGATCCCCGTCGCCTTTCGGGCGCTGCCGATCCACAAGGGCGACACCGTCGTCGGTGCGGTTTTGACATTCTGCGATCTGACGCGTTCGCGCGCGGATGCGGCGACACGGAAAGCCCAGGACGAAACGATCCGGGCGCTGCAACGGGAACTGTCGGAAGCGGCGCGCGAAAGTGCCCTGGGCGAGCTTTCATCGGTGATCGCCCACGAACTGAACCAGCCGCTGACGGCGATCCGCAGCACCGCGGACGCGGCGAAGCGGCAACTGGCCGGAAGCGCGCCGGGACGGATGGATACGCTGGCCGAAATGCTGCCCTTCCTGTCGGAGCAGGCCGAACGCGCCGGCAAGGTTCTGGACGGTGTCCGCCGCATGTTTCAACGCGACACGCCGGAACGGAGCCGCGAAAACCTGTACGGCGTTATCAGCGAGGCCTGCCTGCTCGCCCGCCGGGAATTCGGTCCCGACGGGGTAACGATCGAATGGACCCCCGGCACAGACACGGCGACGGTAATTATCGACCGCATCCAGATCCAGCAGGTAATTTACAACCTGATCAAGAATGCTGCACAGGCGATGTCCGGCATGTCCGATAAAACCGTTTCGGTCGGCACCGCGAAAACCGGCCGGCAAACGGTCGAGGTCCGGGTTTCCGACAAGGGCCCGGGGATCGCGCCCGACGCCGGCGCGCGGATGTTCGAGCCCTTCGTGACCACCAAGGAACACGGCATGGGAATGGGATTGCATGCCTGCCGCACTATCGTCCGGGCCCATGGCGGCGAAATCGGGATCGACCCCGCCGACACGGAGGGCGGATCCGGTGCGACCATCCGCTTTACGCTGCGGCTGACGGAATAGCCGGGCACCGCCTTAAAAAGAAGCGGCGCCCCCGAAATCAACCGGGAGCGCCGTCATGTCGTTTTGCGGTATCGGGCCTGATTAACGCTGAACCAGCACCTCGAACGATTTCAGGACGATTTCCCTGCCGCCCCAGCCGATATTGCACCTGCCGGCAACGACCTTGCCGGGATGCGTCCCCTTCTTGTAGGACGCGCGGCACAGCGGCAGCTGGCGGCTGCCTTCCTTGCCGCCGATGATCATGCCCTTGGCCGACGGTCCTTTAACCCAGGCAAGCTTGACGCCCCTGGCGGTCATCACCTCGAATTTCTTCAGGGTGATTTCCTTGCCGCCCCAGCCGATATTGCACTTGCTGGCGACGACCTTGCCGGGATGCATCCCCTTTTTGTAGGACGCCCGGCACACCGCCAGCTTGCGGCTGCCTTCCTTGCCGCCGATAAAGGCGTAGGACGGCAGCCTGCCCGTGCTCGACACCCATTTCGGGCCGCCGCGCGACGCGGTCTGTGTCGGCGTGGCCGGTTTCGGGGTAGAGACGGAGCCGCCCGGCTTGCCGAAATACTTCGAGCATTTCGGATAGGTATAGGCCGCCACCGCGGACGACACGCCGGTCGGGTCGGCGATCGCCGCGATCTGGGCTGCGGCACGGACCATGTCTTCTTCGGTGGTTGCCGCCGCCAGGGTCTTGCCGGCGTTATAGCCTTTCTTGACGCGGCCTGCGTTCTTGGCCGCCGTAATCGCCTTCTTCATTTTCGGCGTGTCCTTGATCTTGTCGAACGCCTTTTTCATGGCCGCAAACTCTTTCTTGAGCTTGGCGAGCTTGCTGGCCTTTTGCGGTCCGGTCGCCGCCTTGGAGGCCGCACCGCCGCTGCCGAGCGTGCCGACAAACAGCGCGATTTCACCGACCGCCGCAACCTGGCCGAAGGTGATCGACGCGCAGGTCTTCGAATCCTTCGCCGCGCCCATGCCGCAATTGACCCAGCCCTTGGGCTTGTCGCCCCAGCATACGGGGCCGACGCCGTCATAGCCTTTTTTGCAGTTCTTGTAGCAAAGCCCGGCGTCGTTTTCCTGGCCGGAACTGCAGATGCCGGTCTCCGGCTTTCCGATCGCGACCTTCTTGGCGCAGGACAGATCGAGCTGCCCGCCGAGACCCAGCGCCTTGCAGTTGGGCTGTTTGGGGCGGCAGATCAGGCCGATATTGGTATAGCCCGGCTTGCATTTCGCGTAAAAAATCAGGCCCTGCTTCTGGCAGTTGCCCTTGCCGTGGTCCTTTTCGCAGCGCTTGATCATGCCCTTGTCGTTCAGCCCGTCGCCGAACTTCCACGGATACCCGCCGCCGCGGCCGTACTCGGTCGCCCGGCAGAACAGGCCCTGATTGGCCATGCCCTTGGGGCAGACCGAATGACAGTCGAAGCCGAAGCGCTTCATGTTCTTGCCGCACTTGTCGTAGCACAGCAGGCCGATCCGGTCCTGGCCGCGCGCGCATTTCTGCGGCACCGTGCCGACGCCGCGCCCGTAGGAATCCTTCCAGCAGAATTCCTTGCCGCTGTCATCCGCCGCCGCATAGGAAGTCGCCGGCGAAACCGTCAGCGCCAGCAGAATCGCCAGCCCCATGCATCCGAATAATCCGAGTAACTTTTGTCTGATCATAATTGCCCCCCTTTGGTGATCGCAAAACTCCGGTGATCGGACCCGCCCCTACATGCGCCGGTCCCTGTTGTATTTATGTGAAAAGCCGCAGCGGCCTGTCCGGCTAGTTTTTCATTTTCATTGCTTTCGACTTCGCAATGTTCGCGGCCGCCTTGATCTGCGCCTCGGCCACGGCCTGGTTCCGGGCCTGCATTTCGGCGAAAACCTTTTCGGCGAGCTTGCCGTCCTTCTGGCTTTTCGGGTTGAGCTTCTGCATCGCCGCCTGGATCGCCTTTTCGGCCGCATCCTTGCGTTTGGCGGCGGCGGAAATTTTGCCCGCCATCGCCTTGCCCGACGCCTCGTCCTTCGATCCGGTATAGAGTTTTACCAGGTCGCGGGAGGCGGCCGTGAATTTTTCGAGGCCTGCCGTCATTTTGGCCGCCTGCCCAAGCGCCGCTGTCGATATGCCGATCATCAGCGCGCCTGCCAGAATCGGCAGCACTTTACGTCTTGCTGTCATCGCAATTTTCCTTTTCTACCCAATTACAGTCGCGTCGTATTCGCCCCGGGGCCCGCCCGTGTGCGGGCGGAGGGGCGGGCCGCCTACTGGCCCGGTTTCCCCGCCGCCTTCATCTTTGCGCGTTCCTCGGCGATGATATCCGCCAGCGCCGCTTCGTCGATGGCGCCCGGCACCAGCCGGTCGCCGATGACGAATGCGGGCGTGCCGTTGATGCCGAGCGCGTTGGCAAGCTCGTAGTTGCGTTCCAGCATCTTGGTGATCGCCGGATCCTGCATGTCCTTCACAAGCTTCGCCTCGTCGAGCCCGAGCGCCTTCGACAGCGCCGACACGGTATTTGCATCGGCGCGTTCCACGGACATCAGCGCATCGTGGAATTCGACGTATTTGCCCTGGCGATCCGCCGCCAGCGCCGCGCGGGCGGCAACGACCGATTGCGGGCCGAGGATTGCGAATTCCTTGTAAACGACGCGAACATTCGGATCGCTCTTCAGCGTCGCGTGAAGCGTCGGCGCGACACGCTTGCAATAGCCGCAATTGTAATCGAAGAATTCGACGATGGTGATATCGCCCTTGGGATTGCCGCCGACCGGCGACGCCGCATCCTGCAGCAGGTCCGCCCGGTGTTCTTTCAGCGCCCGCGCGGCAAGGGCCTGTTTTTCGGCTTCTTCGCGCTGCTGCAATACCTGCATCGCTTCGCGGATCACCACCGGGTTTTTCAGAAGATAGTCGCGGATGACGCCTTCGAAGGCACTGCGCTGTGCCGGCGAAAGTTCCTGGGCGGCGGCGGTGCGCGGCGCCAGGGGCGAGAACGCAACCAGAAGCGCCGCAACCGCCGACACGGCCGCGATGCGGCCAAAGCCCGAAAGTATTCCTGTCACGTGAGCACCCCTGATGCGATTCGTACAATGCGGCGTCCAAGCCATGCGGCATCCAACGCAGCGGTTCGTTCATAGCCGGCCCAGCCTGAACGGACGATGAACGGCATTGCCGTCACCATACAACAGCCGCCGCGGTAAGCAACTGCGCCCGCCCGTACGGCGCCGAACAGATCCTTTATGGATTCATTCCGTGCGTGCGCCCCGGCCGGGCCCGGCATGTCAGGCATGTCAGGCATTGAAATTGCCAAAACGATGGAATCCGGCACGACTTTGCTTATAATCGGGGGCAAGATGCCTCGAAAGGCGCTTTAGTCGCATCGTGTAGTTTCCGGGGAACAGGCACATGGCCAAACGCATAAAACCGATACTGGGATTGGCAGGCGGGCTTGTCGCGGGCGGGCTGATGCTCGCGGCGGCCGGCACGGCGAACGCCACGATTGTCGGCTATACCGGCTGCACCGGGGCGAATTCATGCGATGTCACCACGACGCCGCCCGATCCGGTCACCCAGGACCCAAATGACGGTATCCTGCTGGGCTGGAACGAGGTCCAGAACACCACGCTGGCGGCGGATTTGCGGGTCGACCGGGTGTTCGACGAGGGCGCTTCCTTCGTCGAGGCGGACGGCAGCGGGTTCATCATCAAGGCCGGCACCATCGTCTCCAGCCATTATTTCCAGTGGGATCCCGGTAACGGCTCGGCCGGCACCGTGGAGGCGACCATCAATCTCGATTCCCAGGTTTTCGCCTTTATCACCGATACCCAGAAGCTGTTCGACAGCGACGCGGCCCTCGGCCTGTCGGCGCTCGATTACAACGATTTCGGCCTGCGCGGCCTGGAAAGCGGCGACACGACGAATTTCAACGGCGAGAATGTCGATATCGACTGGACGGCCTCCAGCCCCGGCGACTGGACCCGCCTGATCACAGCTTTTTCGCCGGCCGCCGCGATTCCGGAACCCGGCGCGTTGGCGCCGTTCGGCCTCGGTCTTGCCGCCTTTGCCGGGCTCCGCATCGCCCGGCGGAAACGCGCCGCCTGACCGCCGGGTCCTTTCCCGCATATCCATTGTCCCGGCCCCGTGCCGGACGCCGCCGGTTCGGCAGTTCCTAAAACCCGGCCGCTGTGCTTAATAGGCCCCGATCGCACCCGATCTTTCATAACCCGACCCGCAAAAAAATAAGGGGAAATTTCATGGACCGGCTCAGGCTCAGCATCGCGACCACGGATTACGACCATTTCAGGGATTTCCGCACCGGCGACGTGCGCGCCGAAGGCATCGATCACACCTGGTCGATGCTCGGCCACCACGAGGTCTTCGCACGGTTTACCGCCAACCGCGAATGGGACGTCGCCGAGCTGAGCTTCGCCAAGTTTTCCGCCCAGATCACCCGCGACGACTGCGATATCGTCGGCCTGCCGGTGGTGTGTTCGCGCCTGTTCCGCTTTTCGTCGTTCTACGTCAACAGAAACGCCGGGATCAAAACCGTCGGGGACCTGAAGGGCAAGCGCATCGGGTCGCCCGAATGGGCGCATTCGGCGGCGGTCTACATGCGCGGCTGGATGCATAACGACTGCGGCGTGAAACTGCCCGACGTGCACTGGTACCAGGCGGGCGCCAATGCGCCGGGCCGGGTGGAAAAGGTCGAACTGACCCTGCCGGACGGGGTGGAAATCACCCGCGTCGCCGACAAGTCGCTGTCGGAAATGCTGGCCTCGGGCGAGATCGACTGCGCGATCATCGCGCGGCCGCCGACCTGTTTTCTCGAAGGCCATCCGGACGTCGTGCGGCTCTTTCCCGATTACCTGGAAATGGAAGAGGACTATTACGCGCGCACGAAGGTATGGCCGATCATGCATATCATCGCGATGCAGAAACATGTCCTGGACGACAACCCCTGGGTGGCGCGCAACCTGCTGAACGCCTTCGACGAATCGAAGCGCCGCAGCCTGGAACGGCTGTTCGACCCGGCGGTGTCGCGCTATCCGCTGCCCTGGGTGCCGACCTATGCGCGGAAAATGCAGGACATGTTCGGCGACGATCCGTTCCCGTTCGGGATCGAGGAAAACCGCGCCACGTGGGAACAGATGCTGCTTTATACCTATCAGCAGGGCATCGCCCACCGGCATGTCGCGCCGGAGGATATTTTTCCCGAAGGCATCATGACCAGCGTGGTGGTATAGGCCGCGGACGGGACCGGGCCGTTCGGTTTCTTCGCGACAAGATTTGTCGGTTGAGGGCGCCGTCGGAATCGGATCGTGTCGCGGCGGGCGACGCCGGGCCGACCGCTAGTTCGGCATGAACTCGTAGATCCCATAGAGCACGGCGACCCCGGCGATCAGCGACAGCACCAGAATCTGGACCGACGACAATCCGCGCGACGGCGCGGCGCTCGGACGGCCCGAACCGGCGGTGCGGGCGGTGCGCAGGGCGGACCGGTCCCTTTCGGCGCGCCGGACCGGCTCCTTCAAGCTGCGCTCCTTGGCCGCGTTGAACTTAACGCCGCCGCGGAAAACGGTCTTGCTTTCCGTCTTGCCGGTGGCTTCGTTGTGTTTTTCCTCGATGAGACGGATGCCGGCATAGCGGCCCGTTTCGTCGAGCCGCGTGGCGTCGTGCATGCCAAGCTCGAGATCCTCGAACACCGCGGTCAGCGACCACTGTTTGTCGAGGGTCTCGTTCTTAAGTGTATGAAGTTCGTAGGTTATCATACCGCCACATCCGTAACCCGTTTTCATCCGGTCGAACGTCATCGCCCCATACGGACGCAGGAATCTAACCGGAACGGTACAAGCCTAGTACATAACGCTTTACGGAGTATTAACCGTCGGCCCGGCGTCTTGGTCTCTTCGCCGCGTTGAACTAGTATTGCCCGATACGCACATGCCGGCAGGCGCTGCCCGCTTCACAAACAGGAAAATCCGCATGGCCGATACCTATACCCCGCCCAAAGTCTGGAAATGGGTCTCCGAGAGCGGCGGAAAATTCGCCTCGATCAACCGGCCGGTATCCGGCGCCACCCATGACAAGGAACTGCCGGTCGGCGAACACCCGCACCAGCTTTATTCGCTGGCGACACCGAACGGCGTGAAGGTGACGATCATGTTCGAGGAACTGCTGGCGCGCGGCATAAAGGAAGCCGAGTACGACGCCTGGCTGATCCGCATCGGCGACGGCGACCAGTTCGGCAGCGGGTTCGTGTCGGTCAATCCGAACTCGAAAATTCCCGCCCTGCTCGACGTCAGCACGACGCCGCCGACGCGGGTGTTCGAATCCGGCGCGATCCTGTTTTACCTCGCGGAAAAATTCGATGCCTTCCTGCCGACCGAACCGGCGGCGCGCGCCGAATGCATGTCATGGCTGTTCTGGCAGATGGGCAGCGCGCCCTATCTCGGCGGCGGGTTCGGCCACTTCTATCATTACGCGCCGGAGAAATGGCAATACCCGATCGACCGCTTCACGATGGAGGTCAAGCGCCAGCTCGACGTGCTCGACCGGAACCTTGCCGAACGCCGGTTCCTGGCCGGCGACGACTATACCGTCGCCGATATCGCCACCTATCCGTGGTACGGCAACCTGCTGCTGAACAACCAGTACGAAGCGTCGGAATTCCTCGACGCGCAGAGCTACGCCAATGTCGTCCGCTGGGCGACCGAGATCGAGGCCCGCCCCGCGGTCAAGCGCGGCCGCCGGGTCAACAAGGTCACGGGGCCGGAGGAAATGCAGCTCGCCGAACGCCACAGCGCCGCCGACCTGGATTAAGACCGGCGGTTATTTTTCGTAGCGGCCGGTCAAGTTCGGCACGGCACCGGGTCCGGCCGGACGGAATCAGCTTGTCGCGAGCACCATGTTCCTGATGACCGGCGCGATTTCCCGGTCCCAGCGTTTTCCGCTGAACGTACCGTAATGGCCGACCCCGGCCTGGAGATGGTGGCGTTTCAAATGCGGCCGCAGTCCGGTGCACAGGTCGTGCGCCGCCGCCGTCTGGCCGACCGAACAGATATCGTCGCGCTCGCCCTCGATGGTCAGCAGCGCCGTCCGCCGGATGGCGGCGGGTTCGACCGGGTTTCCGCGATAGGTCAGTTCGCCCTTCGCCAGCAGCGCTTCCTGGAAAACCTTCCTGACGGTTTCGATATAGAATTCCGCCGGCAGGTCGAGGACCGCGCAATACTCGTCGTAGAACGTCTTGATGGCCTCGGCCTCTTCGTCGCAGCCGCCGGCGAGATGGTTGAATAGGTTGCGGTGCGCCTCGGTATGCTTGTCCAGGTTCATCGACATGAAGGCGCAGAGCTGGATGAAACCGGGATAGACCGAGCGGCCGAACCCGTCGAACTGATACGGCACCGTGGCGATCAGGTTCTGTTCGAACCATTCGATCGGGCGCGACGTCGCCAGCTCGTTGACTTCGGTCGGCGCGATCCGGGTGTCGATCGGCCCCGCCATAAGCGACATGCTGCGCGGCTGGGCCGGATGATTGTCCGCCGCCATCAGCGCAACGGCGGCGATCGCCTGGACGCAGGGCTGGCACACCGCCAGCAGATGAGACTCCGGGCCGATCTCCTCGATGAAGGTGATCACGTATTCGATATAGTCGTCGAACCCGAACGCGCCTTCCGACAGGGGAATATCGCGGGCGTTCTTCCAGTCGGTGATATAGACGTCATGATCGCGCAGCAGCGTCCGGACCGTTTTCCGCAGCAGGGTCGAGAAATGCCCCGACAGCGGCGCAATCACCAGCATCTTGGGCAGATCGGGCGCATCGTCCCTGGAAAACCGGAGCAGATCGCAGAACGGCAGCGACAGGACGATTTCTTCGCGGACCCCGACGTCTTTCCGCCCCACCCGGACGGTGTCGATTTCGTAGGACGGCCGCGTATGGGTAATCCGGGTCCGCGCCGTCATCTCCAGCCAGGCCGACAGGGTGCGCCCGGTGTTCAGGTCGTTGAAGCCCGGCAGAAAATCCGTAAAAGCCATCGCGGTCCGCGCCAACATGCGCATCGGCTCCGATGCGTCGGCGTAGGTCTGGTAGGCCTGGTATAGCATGCGTGGTGTTGTCCGTTACTCTGTTGGAACATTCCGCGATAACGTCGAAGCGCGATAACGTCGAAGAAGGTAGTGCATTGCTTGCTGCGCTGCAATATAACGGATGTTGCATCGCGAAAGGTGAATAAACATGAAACAGGTTCAACCGAACGGCCCGGCAGGCGATTCCAGCGCGGCGGCAGGCGGGAACACAGCCGCCCCCCCTGTGCTGACACTGTCGAGCAAGAATTATTCCTCCTGGTCCCTTCGCGGATGGCTGCTATGTAAGATTGCCGGTCTGGAGATCGAGGAACAGGTGGTGTCGTTCGACGATCCGGACAACCGCGCGGAACTGCTGCTGATGGCGCCGTCCGTGCTGGTGCCGCGGCTCAACCATAACGGCGCCGGCATCTGGGATATCCTCGCGATTGCGGAATATCTGGCCGAACTGTCGCCCGAAGCCGGCCTGCTGCCGGGCGACCGGATCGCGCGCGCCCATTGCCGCTCGGTGTCCGGCGAAATGCATTCGGGGTTCTACAATCTGCGCTCGGCACTGCCGATGAACCTGCGCGGACACTACAGGAACTTCAAGGTTTTCGCCGGCGCCCGGCCCGATATCGAACGAATCGAAGCGATCTGGGCCGAATGCATGGAGCGCTGGGGCGGACCGTTCCTGTTCGGCGGCGCGCCGACCATGGCGGATGCGATGTTCGCCCCCGTCTGCACGCGGTTCCGCACCTACGATATCGCGCTGACCGCCGTGTCGAATGCCTATTGCGACACCATCATGGCGTGGCCGCCGATGGTGGAATGGATCGCGGCGGCGAAAGAGGAACGCGACGATTTCGAAGAACTCGATATGGAATTCTAGCCCATATTCCGCTGACGCGGAATCGCGCCGGCCCGCGCCGCCGCCCGGGCGGGGTGTCTCAAAATGCGGCACAGACTGTCGTGATATTTTACGCCCGGATAACGCAGCGGGTCATGCGGGGCTGGCGGCTTCGCGCTAACCTGTTGATATGTAGTAATTGTCTGTGTTGGCACGGTTTTTGCATCGCTCGGGATACGACCGATTAGTCAGTATCCCTAGAGTGAGTAGTGAGATGAAATCGACCGTTCTTTCCGCCCTTCTCGGCGCCGCCTTTCTTCTTCCCCTCCAAGGAACCGCCCAGGCGGCGGAGAACACCCCGGAAGTCCGCGCCTGTGTCCGCGACATCGCCCAGCAGGAACGCAGCGCCGCCCGCCAGACCACCGGCGAGGAACGCCGGGCGCTCATCAGGGCCCTCGGCGCGATCAAGATCGCCTGCATGAACGGCGAGACCGACAAGGCCTACAAAGCGGCGGCGAAGCTGAAACTGAATCCGCAATCGGCCCGCGCGCAATAGGGCGGCGCCGGGGCTGACCCCGGTCCGCATCCCGCACTTCAGCATCCCATACTTCACAACGGCGGTCCGCAGAGATCGCCGTTCTTCTTTTTGCGCAACATTCGCCCCGCCGCC
>TARA_R110002126_G_scaffold47605_6_pt1 | contig 12897 bp, 10 predicted proteins | sample TARA_R110002126 | Tara Oceans TARA_R110002126 (sample SAMEA4397536) | marine metagenome | biome: Polar Biome; feature: [DCM] deep chlorophyll maximum layer (ENVO:01000326); material: water (ENVO:00002006), including particulate matter (ENVO:01000060) such as... | depth 30 m
TTCCTTTAGGAGTCTCAGCTACATTCTTTCTAGACTTACTAATAATACCCTCTAATGCAAGTCTCTGTACTTTAGTTGTCTTAGGATCTTTTAATTTTTCTAGGGCGTCTGTATATGATATATTCCCAAGATCTACTGTACCTCCTGGTGAGCCTACTGGCGCAGTAGTTTTTTCCTTCTTAGGGTTAAGTCTTTCATTTAATCCTTTGTTATAGTCAACCGTTGACGTACCATAAGTAAATGCAGAACCTGTACGCGCTAGTCTATCCATAAGATAGTGCTGAGAATTAGCAATATCTCTACCTCTCATATCTTTTAAAGGTGTTCCAGAAGCTTGTGCTTCTTCATATATTTGAAGAGCTTGCTCTCCTTCAGAAGAAGTTCTATAATCCGCTACAGCGTTTTCTACTTCTTTACCTACTCTACTATTAGATACTCCTTTATTACCGTACTTAAAGTACAGGCCTTGGAACTCTGCAAAGTCTTTCTTATACTTCTCACCACCACTAGCTTTTAGCGGAGCAAAATAACTCTGTTCTTTTTTATTAAGGTTTAAAGCCGTAGAAACTCCAAGAGCTCCAATATCTCCTCCTTGTACACCGCTATCCATGTAGGCATTTAAAGTCCTCATAGAATGTGATAAACTAGGATCAAACAATTTAGAAGCTTTCTTCAACTCAGCTGCATCAGCCATTAGTTGCTGGTACTGAGTGTAGTTCCTTGCAATATTCTTACGCTTCTTATCTTGATGTAAGTTTCTAGCAAACTTAAAAACATCCCCTTGAGCTTGAGTTGAGGTTAGATCTTTACCAAGATTAGCATCTACAAAAGCATTTACTTCATCTTTTTTCTGGTCTATATAAGTGGTGTCACCACCCTTAATAGCATTCTCATCAAACTCGCCTATCAGATTAAGCATTTTCATTTGCTCATCTTGCTGTCCTTGCTTAGCTAGCCCAGCCCTTAACATTAAGTCTGCTGGTATACTCTCATCAACAAAGTTGCTCATGCGCTGACTCTGTCTGATATTAGTGAATGGATTTATTTTCCCTGCCATGTCTTCTTATTTTATCCTTGTTTAAATGTAATGTTACCATCTTTACCAATAGTAAAGTTGTTTAACAAAGCGTTCATTGAATTAAGTTGTTGTTTGTTTCTAATGTCCGTCTGGTCCATATTTCTACTGTCAAGTAAACCTTGTGAAGCGTTACCTCCAATACCGTTTAATCCGGCTTGGATTGCCTCTTGTGACTTAGCTTGAGCTTGTAGGTTAAGCATCTGTTCTTGTGTACTGATTGCTTGGTTACCCTGATCAGCAGCATTACGTATACCCACATTTTGAGTCTCCTCATTTAACATAGACTGCGTAAGTAAGTTACCTAGGTTCTGATCAATAGCTGCGTTACCTGCAACCATTCCAGATAGATTACCTGATCTTCTCATGCCTTCTCTTAAGTTAGCTTGAGAACCTGCAGCATTTCTCTGCGCAATCTCTCTCTGCTTTCTAAGGTTGATCATGTCTGGATCCAATCTATCTAAGTTAATGTCCTCTCCTCCTCTAAGACCTTGTATCAGTCCGTATATATCTCCTGCGGAGTTTAAGGCTGCGCCTGTACCTATTGAAAGGTTTCTGTTTCTTACGTGTTGAGCTTGCGCATCATCCGCCAGTCTTCTATCTTCATCACTCATCAAGCTATTATACTCTTTGGTATAGGATTCCAAGTTGTTGCCTGCTAATGTATTCTGGTTGCCCATTATATTAGCATACTCTGCATCATAAGACGCTTGGTTACTTGCTGCTAGTGGGTTAGTAGCTCCTGCTCCTCCTATATTGTTGAGGGGATTCAAAGCTCCTGCACCTACACCTGCTTGGTTATTAGTAGAAGGACTGTTAAATCCTAGTTGTGACTGGTAAAGCTTACCATACTTGTCCCAAGCAGCGTCAGTAAACTTACCTGTTTTGCCGTCAAGCCCTTTTTTGTTTGGGCCAAAAGCTCCTAGATCAGCGCCTTCTCCGCTAGCATATTTTTGAAAGTCTAGTATTGAGGCCGTATCCGTTAACCCTCCATAGGCAAGTTGTTCTCTACCATCCGGAGCAATTACAGGTTGACCACCTTGAGGTGCGCCACCCAACTCAGTCATCTTAGCTTGTAGCTCAGCCATCTTAGTAGCTTTTAATGCTTCTTGTCTTTCAGCTAGTCCTTTTAACATTTGATCTTTAGCTCTTTTAGCTGCAGAATCATTTGGCCTATCTTTAAATTTCTTTTCAATAGTCTTAGACTGATCAGCAAAAGATTTTTTACCTTCTTTCAGCTGCTTAGAGAATACAAACTTAGACATGTCACCATTATCTGAAGGCATGTCCATTGCAGTTTCACCGTCTTCTACAGAAGCGTCTCCTCCAAATGGAATACCTCCGTTTGGATTCTCTTCGTGGGTTCCCCCGCCTTGAAACTCAGTTAAACCTCCAGCTGCCATTTGCTTTCTACCGCCGTATTTGAATGACGCTCCTAGTCCTTGCATGTTCATCTGTTGTCCAAAACCTTCTAAGCCAGTTAAACCTCCTTGTGTAGCAAATGGATTACCGCCTTGTGGTGCAAATGATTGCGCCATTTCAGCCATACCTCCATTAATAGGAGGAGTACCTCCAAATCCTGGAGTAGTTTGAGCACCAGCTCCACCACCAAGGTTACCTGCGCCCATGCCTCCAAGCATTCCTGCCATGTTGGCTACGCCCATAATACCTGCTTGGTTTTCACCGTGATTCTTTGTTCCATATCTAGTACCTTTTGCAATGCCAGTACCAAGGCCTTGAGCAATATCATCTGCACCAGCTGCTAAAGTAGCTCCACCAGTAAAAGCCGCAGTACCTATAGCACCTGCAGCTTGCCCAAATCCAGAAATTGCTTTCTCTTTGTCAGTAATATCTTTATCTAAAAGTCCGTGAATGGAATCAATACCTTGAGTAGCCATGTTACCTAAAGGCCCAGGAAGTACGGATCCAAAGATCCCTTTCCCTACACCTGCAAATCCGGCACCAATGTCACCTCCAAGGTTCATTTGTTGTCTTTGGCCATTCTGTTGATTCATCATCTGAATAGCCTGCATAAATTCATTATTATTCATAGTGTAATGTTTTAGTTCTATACGTTAATGTCCACCTTAGCATCAGAAGCCCCAAAATAATAGTTTATAATGGAGACTAGTCCGGAGCCAATGATAACACCTAACACCATATCAAGCACACGTTGGTTACCCTCAGGTACCTCAACAAAAAATAACAATAGAACTACTATAGCACTAAAGATGAATACTGACATTGCCAGTAACTGGATAAAAGTTTTGATAGGTGTGGACATGGTAATTAGTCTTAACGCACTAATTTAAGGGGTTAATAACTAATTACCAAATGTATACCACGGTTTCTGTTAAATTGACATACCTAGTCTCTTGCAGGCGTATAGGATATTATGACATCATGCAATACCAGACGTTTGTCATTGTTATTGCTATACGTTAACTTCAAGAAAACAGAGTAGTCTCTCATCCTAGCCCTTTGATTCAAACTAGTTGAGTCTCTGTTGATTGTGTGTCTCCAGTGCCTCATCCTTCTCTTCACATTTGCACCTACTATAAGCGGTATGACACCAGTAGTTTGGTAGTCATTCCAGCACTCTAACTGGTTCAGCGTGTCTAGAGGTTGTTGGATACCTGCTAAGGAAACCTCTGAGTTGTATTCAATGTTGGTGAATATCTTTGGTATATCCCCTTCAGGTGACACTAGTAAAGTAATCTCTGTGTCTGACGGTACGTTATTATAGAATGTCCCGTATGTGCCTGCGTCATGTAGATATGCATTACCTGGACTGGCAGGATCATTAGAAAGTAATCTTCTACCTGTTTCAAGATATAGTCCTGGAGTGTAGCTATAAAAAGACTCATAGCCGTCAAGGAACTCACTGTAGCCAATTGTAAAGTCATTTACATTGTTCTTAGGATTTAAGAACGTCATAAGCATTCTATTGTGTCTATGATCAAATGTACCGTGCACACCAACCCCGCCTCCAAGAGAAGCATCTCTTAAAGTAATGTCAGTATCAACAATAGCATTATCAACATTGTTAGCAAAGAATGAAGACAGTCCTTTTAAATCAGACAGTGGAGAAGCTCCTTGCCCTGAAAACTTATACATCTTTCTAAGGTTTACATCATAGTGATATAAAGAATTAGAGGATGCTATTACAGCATGTTGGTGAAAAGCTCCTGTTGTAGTGGATACGTATCTGAAGTCATCCAGTACTTCCCCTGTACCTAAAGTAAGGTCTATACCATTAGTGTCTGATAAGATAGATCTCTCGTTAATAGATGCTACACCAAACGCTCTGTCTTGGTAGTAGAATAACTTATCTTGGAAGTTGATCACCTTGTTGATAGGACCATAAGACCCCTCAACATCTAGTATGTTACTGGCTTTAAACCTTCTCCAAGAATCAACAAGCTCTCCATCTATCTTAGTCTCTGATGCCCACAGTCTGTGCGGGTAATCATTTGCAGTAGATATAGCAAAATCCTTAGCAAAGAATTTACCTTCACCGTTGTTTTGCTGTAAGTAAAGTTCATGGTGAGTAAAAGTCTCTCCCACGTAATCATCTACATCATCATTATCTCTATCCTTAGCCCAGTGTCTTCCCCATTGGTACTCTATGTTAATTCTATTCTCAGTAGGTATTAATACAGCTATACCCATGTTACGGTTACCTGGAGTATCAAATACTTCAGCTTTCTGTTCTACCTGATCAATATACGGTTGTATGTATTCCTGATCAAAATAACTAGTTGTAACATCTCCACCGTAAACAGTGAAGTTTAAAGAATTAGGTACGCTAGTAGTAATAGGCTGGAAGTGTCCAGTGGACATATACTCAGTCTTACTAATAGCCTCAAAAGAGTTACCGCCGTATTGGTTAGTAAGTGGTCTTACGTAAACCACTTCTTTAAATCTATGTACCTGACGTGTAATTTGTTGGTTCACAGTTAATGTGTAGTAACCTTCTCTCAAGTTATCTTTCCACTGCATTGCAGAAGCAGGAGTGAATCCTGTTCCTGGTACGTTATCCAGTACCATGAATGGAGTATTATCACCTATACCAAAAGGAAATCCTTTATCATTAGTACTGTTAGTCTTACCATAGCTAGCGTTAATGTAGTCATCTCCTCCATTAGATATAGAGGAAGGAAGTTGAGACCCTTCTAGATGTTCTCCACCTTCAAGATACTTAATCTCCTCTACCTTAAACTGCTCTTGGTGAGGAGTGTTCTCAAATACACGGTTTATCCATACCCATTGTTGGTATATCATCTCATCATTACTACCCCCGTTAAAACGGCATTGTGCCGCCTTAGATTGGTAGTATCCAAGTGTCTTAATATAATCTCCTGCTTGCTGCTTAAAGAATAAAGGATCTCTAAACTGCATAAGTGGAGATAAAAATATAGTATTCTGTATAGTACTAGCGTACTGAAGGTGTGCCCCCTCAAACTCATAATGTCCATTAGTAAAGTTACCTTCATAAACTCTGTTTAATCCCGGCTGATCAGGTAAGTGGTACCTGTTGTTTCTATCACTACCGTTTACATTAATCTCTGAAACACCAACTTCTACTTGTACACCGTTAATTTCCTCAGCTCTTGCTTCATACAAAGTGTTCTTACGTTTACCTGTACCAAAGTCATCCTGTGCTTTTATTCTATCAACAATCATGATAGTACCTGTACCTAACCTAGTAACGTTATTAGTATCTCTTTCAGCACGCACTATTCTATAACCAGAGATGTCTGAAGCTATTGCAGACACGTCTACAGTAAAACGTATTCCAAGAGACTTAGTATACATATCACCTGAATCTGTTGAGGCTGAATTTCCTATTGGAAATCCGTCTACCGGCTCAGGGAATTTTATATCTGCAATCCAGTTAACGTATGTTACCTCACCTTTATTCTTATAGAACTCAATACCAAATCTATACACCTCACCTCTAGCATAGCCAGTAAAGACCGCTTCAGTTAATGGTGAAGAGAAGTTTGGAAACTCTCCGCTTAAATCATGTATCACGGAAGTACCGTCAGGGTATTTTACACCAAGGTTCTTAGTTGTACCTGTAGGATTTCTTGTGGATTTAATATGTGGAGGAGTTCTACGGAATTGCGTTGCTCCGCCAAGAGCATTATCTACCATCATGTCTTCATCTACAAACGTGTATGAAATATTCTGGCCTTGTCCACCAAGAGTAGTACCATTAACCTGATACTTGTACTGTAAAGTAGTTGCCCATCCTGGAGCTAACTCATCATTGTAAGGACAGATAGCGTCAAAATCTTCATCCGGAATAGATGACCATGCTGGATTAGGTGCAGATAAAGGCAGCTGTCCGTTAGCATCATCTAGTCTCGCTATACCACTAGAGTTAAATCTGTACGCTCTAGAATCCCACTGTGCTGTAGTAATCTCAGGAGCTACGGATACAATATTACCCGCTATTAAAATATTATCTTTAGCGTCAATAGTCTTACACTTCTGAAATCCTGCAGATATAAGAGAGTACTCCGCGTTAGTTAAATTAATTCTAGCTTCATTACCATCTAAGGTAACTTCAACCTCTCCACCAATAGGTACAGTGTTCTCGCCAAACTTAAATATCTGAGGAGCATCTTTAGTTGTGTAGAGTATAGCTATGTGCTCAATGATTGAGTAGTCTTCATCTATACCTTTTACTATAAAGGTCACAGACTTAGATGTTCCTATGCCTGGAGCTGTACCTTCAATATCTACGTAGTAACGTTCTCCGGAAGCATCCACTTCTAGTAATGATACTAAGCCAGATGCTGGAGAGACTACAGACTGTGATCCTTGCGCAGAGATTAACCTGTACGCGTACTGTACTTTAGAGGTGTGCTCTAAGTTACCTATTCCAATAGACTTAACTATTGGTAGAGTAAATGTCACAGCAGGGTTTAAATCTATAAGATCTGCCTTTAAGTTTAAAACTGCTGGATCTATAACATCAACAGCTCTTAACGGACTGTTGAAATCTGTAAAGTAAACTCTCATTGTAGCGTTGTTCTCAAACCTTCCTTCAGCTTCTATCCTATGGAAGGAGGAGAAGTCAAGTAATCCATTAAACACTAAGTGAGAGTTAGGCCCTGTGGTCCAGTCCAGTAAAGGATTGGCTGCAGTACCTACTATATTTAATATTGTATTAGTAGTTTCATCATACTCAAACTTCCATACCTGTCCCGCGCTACCTGTTGGTGAAGCCCCTGTCTGATTAGTAGTAAATATTACTACGTACTTATCAACAGTGCACCATCCAATTATGTTCAAACCTGTTTGTATAGGTATAGAGGTAGACGTTCCATCAGTATGGTTATATATCTGGGCCGGGATATCAGGTACACCAAAGGTTAAAAGGTTACCCCTTTCATTTTCAAGTGATCCTGTAGACAGTCCAGCATTGGTTACAACCTTTAAATTTAATGCGTCATAGTAACTAGACGGATCTCTTTTAGATCTACTAGTGTCTTGATTTAATCCTTTTCCGTATGAGTTTCTAGCTTTTGGCATTATATAATATTTTGATCTAAGTAGTCAAAGTAGTCATGGCTGTTTACCTCATTTGATGAGCTCCCAACATTACTATTTCTTCCGTTATGAATATTTCTCTGTTCTTGTATACCTAAGTCAGAGAAGAAACTTTCAGCCTGATTAATTTTAGGTATAAGTCTAAGCCAGTTGTTTTTGATGTTAATCATCTCATCAACAGATGGCATAGTCATTCTAGTTTGTGCAGCTCCTAAGTACCATACTTGGTCTTGGACTGTCTTCTCATACACTCCTTGGGGAAGCTTTCCAGTTCTCCATAGCTTGTAATCAATCTTTTCTCTTATGTAGTATTCTACAGCCTTAATGAATTTAATATCATCTGGTACTGTTGGCCATCCATTCTTATCTGTTGGTAAGGCTCTGTAAGCAATCTCTACAACACCGGAACTAAAGCTGGTAAATATACAGTCATCACTTAAGGTGTAGTTAGTTGAACATGAGCGTCCTACATCACCTGAGGTGGAACAGTGTCTGTGAAAGTTATTTGTTGCGTAGCTCATTGAGGAGTAACCGTTACCGGTCTTTACTCTACTCTGCATCACTAAGTGTAAGTCACATGGAAGGTTTCCTCTGCCGTTAGTGATAGTTATACACTCTGTTTTATTAGTTAAACTTTGTGGTGCTCCAATAAGTTCTACGCATTCTCCAGCCCACTCAATAGCATCATGGAGATCTACCCCCTCAACTAATCCAGTGTCTCTGAATACTTTCTCAATAACATGTTGAATACTCTTTACTTTTCCGTTAACCATAATATTATATATTAATGTTCTTAATTGCCTGTGCTACCGTCTCAGGTTCTTTCTCTTCACCTTCTTTAGCGTCTGGCCATGGATCCTTCTTAGAAATCCAGTAGTTTTTATCCATCTTATATTCACCGTCCTTCTCTTCAGAAGTAGATACACAAACAACAAAACCATTCTTAGCTTCAATTACTTTGAGTTCTTTAGTGACACCGTCTTTAGTTACGCTCTTTACACGTACCTTATCATCATCCATTCCGTACATATTCTTTATTTTAAATAATAGTTAATCTTTATGTTGGGATCCTTCAATACTTTTCCAAGGGTCCTCTTTACTGTTCTTGTTGCGGTGAACTTGTACACTGACTTGTTCTTATATGTTCCTGTCCTACTATTGTAGTTCCAGAAAGGAACATAACCACCAGTATGCTCATTCAAGTGCCGTACTAATTTCTTAAGCTCTTTAGATTCTGGGTCTTCTTCCCACAGCTCTTTAGTAGCTTTCCAATCAACAGGCATGTTGTTCACCAGTTTACCGTTCTCATCAAACCTTACTTTAGGCTTTCTTTTACGGATCCCTAATGTCCCCATCCTTGCAGGCATCTTAAACTCAAAGTTATCTAACATAATCTCGTCAGATATCCTAGAATGAAAGAACTCCACTATCTTTCCGTATAGTGCCCTGTCAATTGCATACATTGAGTCACGGTGAACTGCAGTTCTTCCTCCCTGTTTCTCTTTAAAGGTAGATAGAGCATAGTACTTATAAAAGTCACTCATGCCTACATGCGCCTTAATCTTCTCCTTTTGTTTCCCTTTATTCAATGCTTCTTGCTTCATTAGAATTAGCGTCATTTGTGTTATCCTCCGGTAACGGTATACTACGCAGTACTTGTCTTACTACTTCCTCATGTATGAATGGTATCATCCAAGAGCTAATAGGGTACTGACTATCTTTATCAAAGCATGGTGCACCGTCTTGTTGGCAGAACCCTGCTACTTTAGTAGGGTCTTCAAAGATACCCATAATATTAACATTCTTCAACAACTTCTGTTGAGAAGAGTTAACTTTAAAATACATTCTATTACCATGTAAGAACGCAAATATAGAGTTACCATTGTATTTACCACTACCTGAGAAGATAGCTTGATGGTAAGATACAAAAGAAAAGAAGTAATCCATCTTATCTATAGGCCCTACTTTAGTAATTGCGTTACGTTGATGCAACTCAACTGTCTTAGGTAGCTCACATTTAGTTCTTAAGATGGAACATCCTACAGGCATTCCTGGGCAATCAGACGTATCTGCTACCTCTAACTCCACACAACCTAATGATTGTATGGTGAAAGGATCAATAGTCCTACCAGGCTTGTTTAATTCATTACGGATCCATAAGGATCTTTGTACGTTGTACTTATGGATTAACTGTCTGTCATCAATATCTTCATCATCAACTACGTGATGTGACCTTACGTCTTCTAAAACGTCATAAGTTAGTTCATTAGTTGTTGCCATGGTTATAATTTCATTGGGATTAATACTGGTTGTGTCCCTTTATCTACTACGGCACCACATGATATGGTTGACTTCTTAAAATTCTTCCCGTATGCCATAGCATAAGCACTGTCATCTACACCACATCCTACTTGCATACCAAAGATTATATGGTGTTTACCAGTAGAAAATTCAATATATGACTGTCCGTGTAGGTGTCCTTGTACTTGAGACTGTAGTTCATTCTTCATTTTGGCTTTAGCTGTACCGCCTTCACCATGGTTATAGTTTACTCCGTGTATTTCTACCTCTTCAATAAACTCCCAACCCGGTGTACCTAGCACCTCATCATAATCTCTTACCCATTTAGATGATACTCCAGAGGTTTTAGCCTTCCGGAACGCCATTCTGTCATGGTTACCTATGCAAACATAGGCTTCAGGGAATACTTTGTACCACTCTTGGATCTTACTGATGGCTAATTCAAGCTCATCATCTGCTCCAAGACCGTTAGTTTCCGTCTCATGGTAGCTTGAGTAGTGGTTATCAATGACATCACCAATAAATACTACTGTACCACAGTTAAGTTTCTCTTGTTGTTCTCTACAGAACTCTAGATAACCTTTACGTGCAAACGGTTCATGTATATCTCCTACTACAAATACGTTATCAGGGTTACCTGACGTAAATGGTTTAGGTAATTTCTTCTTTGTTTTCTTAGAACGTCTTTGTTTTGCTAGTTTAAAAGCTTGAAACTCTTCCCAATCCGGGGAGTTTGCTATTAGTGCAGGTGCTTCTTCCTCTGTTTCAGTCTCTACTTCTATCACTTGGCGCTTTGCGTCTAAGATAGTTGCTACTTCCACTTCAAATTTATCCGCTAACTTCTGCTTTCCCCACTTTAAGTAACCTGGATTAGCTGTTAAAAACTGTTTAATACTTGTAAGTCCACTCATATTTTATTTTTCTTTTGCTAATATACTAAAATTATCTTAAACTGTTACGGTTAAAAATCCGTTAGGGTCTAGATACTTTTGACCACTCGCAGCTTTACGTTGACCGTGTATCTTATTTATCTCTGAAGCAGTGTATGTTATTGTTGTCCTGGCCATAATCTAGCGTATAAATGAAGGTTATGTGTCTTATCTATTACGTCATATCCATAGCCAAACATGAATGCTTTCTTAGGTATTCTAACTAACACAGCTGGTTGTAGTGTGAACTTGGCGGTATTTCCGCCTACTACACCCCCTATATAGAACTCCCACGGGTCTTTAACAATAGTTTCTTTAGTGTTAATGTCACGCTTTAACGTATCCGTCTGGAATATGTACCTAGGAAACTTAGCTGTATACTTGAAGTCAGTGAATAACACCTTACCTTGAACAGATGAGGTGAACTTCCCTGATATCAAAGAGTCTTCTACTGTAGTTACGTACAAAGAAACACTATCTCCATCAACGGTTGTAGTGTCTCCTGCGTAATATGGGACCAACTTAGGGTACCACTTAGTTATAGTGTCATGTATAGTATCAGGTTTACCTGTTAAATACGTCTCAACAGTGTCTATCTGGATGTTACTTTCTGCTTCTTTAACCCTTCTTAGAGCATTAGTAGTACTACCACACTGTCTAAACAGTAGGAAGCACGCTATAAACAGCGCTAACATCAAAATGTGGTTTAAATTATTCATAGTTTTCTGTGTTATTTATCCCAATGAGGTGTGTGAGACAAGAATCCATTTTTAACAGTAATGTATATTTCTCCTTCTGGATTATCTTCCTGCCATTCTATAAGTTTAGAGGTTAAAACTTTTTCAGCAGTTCCTTGAATGCTAACTTTATTAGTGTTAAACGCAATCAAAGGACATCCAAGTGAGTGCTCAGCTTTGTTTCCTCCATGTAATCTTATGCCTGAGAAGTCTTTTACGTCTAAAAGAAGAGGCATTAACCTCTTGAATTTAGGTGAGTAAGTAACTACTACCCTGTATTTTTTAGCAGATATAGCTGTCTTACCATATACTTTGGTAAACCTTATCTTATCTTCTAAGGTGTAGCAGAAAAACTTACCGCCAATAAAAAAATCACCTATGTTGTTTTCCTCTCCTCCTGTTACTTCTGAACTATTAAACGTGTGTCTAATAATCTCTAGTTCTAAAGTGTTCTTCATATTTTATTAGTTTAAAAGGGGGTTTTTACATCCCCCCTTATTATTAACTTATTATTTATGGTGTATCAGTTACTAAATCTCCGCCTACAAAGTTATACCCTGTTAAATCTGCACTTCCTGTAGCATCAGAAATAGTAGTTATACTAGTCTCTATATCGTAGAGATGAGTAGGAGCAGTAGTTAATAAACTCAAATCTTGAGTTGCACCGCTGTTATAGATAGTTGCTAAGTTAGCAGTCTCATCAGTACCCCAAATAGCTATTTGGTTTATAGTCCCACCAAAGTAGTTGTTATGAACATTAGAAGCTCTACCAATTCTGTAGATATTATCACTAGGATTAGCTCCACTTATAGCACCATCATAGCCACTGCCTGAAGCAACGCCTATGTTAGACTTAAGTACACCATCAACATAGATATCAAATCTACTGTAGTAGTCAGTTGAATCACCAGGAACAACTCCTGTAGTTCCACCGTCAAAAGTGATCATAATATGCTGCCAAGTGTTAGCTACAAAAGAATTAGCTGCTACAAGGATGATGTTATTATATACAGTACCATAGTTTAATACTAAAGTAGTTCCACCAGATTGCTTCAATGTAATTGCCCCACCGTTGTAGTCATCCCCTGCTCCGTAGACCATAAGTGTTTGAGTAGAAGTAGAAGCATTAGGCTTAACCCACATTGAAATAGTCCAAGCTGAACCATCACCATTAGAAGCTCTCTCTAAAGCATTCATATTTACAGGGTTTCCTTGTAGGAATTTACTAGTTCCATTTAAGCTAAGAGATTTAGTATTAGTGTAAGAAGTATCTTCTGCTACATTTACTGTA
>TARA_R110002126_G_scaffold121447_4_pt1 | contig 12875 bp, 11 predicted proteins | sample TARA_R110002126 | Tara Oceans TARA_R110002126 (sample SAMEA4397536) | marine metagenome | biome: Polar Biome; feature: [DCM] deep chlorophyll maximum layer (ENVO:01000326); material: water (ENVO:00002006), including particulate matter (ENVO:01000060) such as... | depth 30 m
GCTTCATTAAAACCAACCAATAACCAATGATAAAATTCATTAGAAAAATTCGACAAAATATGCTGACCGAAAACAAGTTCGGTAAATATCTGACTTATGCCATCGGAGAAATTATTCTTGTCGTAATCGGAATTTTAATTGCACTCTCAATTAATAATTGGAATGAACTTCAAAAACTGAATGAAAAAGAAATAAATGTTGCAAAGGAATTATATATTGAATTGAATGAAAACCTAATTTCGGTTAAAAATCAGTTAGGCATATGGGAAAACAGAGATAAAAAAATATCAGAAGTCATATCATTAATAGATTCTGATAATGTAAAACTCACAAACCGAGAATTTGACAGTACATTAATCTATGTTATAGCATTTAGTAACTTTAAACTAAAGCAAAGTAAGTTTCAAAGGATAATTTCTTTAGAAAATTTTGAGTTCAAAAAATCGCCTTCGTTAATTAATTCTATGCTTTCACTAAATGATATGTATGTTACGCTGATGGACTATTATAGGCAGAATGATGAAAATTATCACCAATTACTTCAACCTTATTTGATAGACAACTATTCGACTGAAAATTTCAACAATATGATTATTGGTAAAAAAACAGAAAGTAAGGTTGATTACCATGAACTTCTTTCGGACTTGAAATTTGCTAATATTATTCATTTTGTTAGAGGCTCTAATGCCCCTTTCGTGCAGAGAATTAAAATAGCTATTAAGCAAATGGAAAGTCTTAAAAATCAATTAGAGACAATTTACCCTACCATAAACTATGTAGATAATAGTGAATAAAAAAAACGAAAGCACAACAATGTGTATAATTCATTGCTAGTTAGAGCTTACTTACGAAAATTCCGCTGGAATTTTCTATCTGTGATTATTTACTAACTTTAGTGCTTTAACACGCAACGAAATCATACACGAGACCGTTATGTGCCAATACAAAAAATGATAATTATATGAAACAATACATTTTATTCTTAATCATCTTCTTGACAATTACATCAATACAAGCCCAGTCCAAATTAATTAAAGCTTCTGCTTACTTGGATGTGAAGTCTGGAAAATTGATACAACCAGCAAATATTCTTATCGAAAATGGATTGATTAAATCAATTAATCCACAATCTATTCCTGAAAATATTGAAGTAATAGATTTGGGTAGCAAAATTCTTTTACCAGGTTTGATGGATATGCACGTCCATCTAAATCTAGATTTCATTCCTAACTATTCCACTCTGCTCGTAACCGACAACGCAAGTAAAAGTGCTTTAAGAGCTTCAAAGAATGCTGAAGCAACTTTAATGGCAGGTTTTACTACCGTTAGAAATATTGGTCAGGTGCACCCCTCTATTGAATTAATTGATGTTTCTTTAGCAGATGCCTCTGACAATGGCTGGATCAATGCTCCTCGTATTATTCCTACAGGACATATGCTAGGGATTACTGGAGGACATGCTGACCTTTCAATGCAGGGTGGTTTTGCTGAAACCGTTATGGATTTGGGACCTGAATATGGTATAGCTAACGGAACAGATGAATTTGTAAAAGCTACACGTTATCAAATCAAATATGGGGCAAAGGCAATTAAGATTATGGCCACCGCAGGTGTGACTTCTTTGGAGGGGCCCGTAGGAGCTCAACAAATGACAACAGAAGAAATGACCGCTGTAGTGGAAGAAGCGAACAGGCACAATATAACTGTGGCTGCACATGCACATGGTACTGATGGTATTATCGCGGCTCTCCAAGCAGGCGTCACCTCGATAGAACATGGTTCCCTTCTTTCAGATGACGCAATCAAACTATTTATCCAAAAAGGAGCCTATTTAGTACCCACGACCGCTTTATTGGACATAATGCCTTTGAGCTATGATAAGATGAACCCAATTGTTGTTGAAAAGGCAAAGTATGTTGTACCCTTGGCAATAGAGAGTCATGAAAAGGCAATAAAGGCAGGGGTTAAAATTGTACTAGGTACTGATGCCCCGCTAATACCACATGGGAAAAATGCACTAGAACTTTCCGCAATGATGAAAAGAGGAATGAACTCCATTGATGCAATAAGAGCGGCTACCATAAATAGTGCGAAAATGTTAAAAATTAGCGATAGAGGAGAAATAAAAGAAGGTCTATTGGCAGATATAATCGCAGTTGAATTAAACCCATTAGAAGATATTAAAACTCTAGAAAACGTAAAATTTGTTATGAAGGGTGGAACAATCTATAAGAATGAAAATTAAATCGGCACATAACAATGTATATAAAAAATAGCGCAAGTCATTGCAAACACTATGGTTTGGGCATTTTTTGGAGGTCGCCAAATTTTTAAATTTGGCAAATTTCCAAAAACAAAATAATTAATAAAATTTAAAAAATTCGGCTTGTGCATAATCCGAAAATTACCGCCTTTTTTCAGCGCTACTTTTCATATACGAGACGTTGACTGCAATTACACTTCAAATCTAACAATTATGAAAGCAATAAAATTAAGTCTCCTACTATCCCTTATAGTTACCTTATTTGGATGCCAACCCGAACAAAGATTGGAACAAGGTGAAGGGTTCATTGAAACAGTAAATGGCAAAATTTGGTATAGAGTCACCGGAAATGGCAATGGCACTCCACTTCTTCTATTGCACGGGGGTCCTGGTTTTACCAGTCACCCTTTGAATCCAATGAGTGAATTGGGGTCAGACAGACCAATAATTTTTATTGATCAACTGGGATCAGGAAGATCAGATATTCTTAAGGATACCTCTTTGATGACAATTGAAAATTTTGTTGAACATATCAGCCAAGTAAAGTCTGGCCTTGGACTAAATGAATTTTACCTCTATGGGCATTCGTGGGGTACAATGCTCGCCATGGATTTCTATTTGAAATATCCAGAAGGAATTAAGGGAATCATCTTTGCAAGTCCGTTATTGAGTACAGAAATGTGGTCAAAAGATGCTGATAAACTTATCAAAGAACTTCCAGACTCAGTACAACAAGATATCGCTATACACACCGCAAATAAAACCTATGATTCTCCAGAGTACCAAGAAGCAATGGGTGTCTATTACACTAACTATGTCGCAAGAAAAACACCTTGGGATGCGAACATTGACAGCACATTCTCAATGGCTAATCTTGAAATATACAGTTTCATGTGGGGACCTAGTGAATTTAAGGCTACAGGAAATCTAAAGGATTATAACAGACTAGATGAGGTAAAAACAATATCAGTACCTACTTTATTTATCTGTGGTGAATACGATGAGGCTCAACCTTCCACTGTTCAATTCTATCAAAGTTTAGTTCGGAATTCTAGGTTTGAGGTGATTGAAAATTCAGCTCATGTATTAACTCACGACAATCCGGAAAAGCATAATCAGATCGTTCGGGAGTTCCTGATGGAAAACGATCAAAAAGAATAAACTGCAGTCAACAAACGATATAGCACATGCCTCTACTGAGCTACTCGAAACTAATGTTCAAATCCGTTAGATTGTAGTTATTAAAAAAGCCCAGAGGCACGTGCCATATCTGGGTCGTTGGCAGTAATAAAATGTAATGATGGATAATCCGAATAAAACAACTAAGGGCGACATTGCTCACTCAATTGCAAAAAGCGGGATTGGAGCAATTCCTGTTATTGGGTCTTTAGCCTCCGAAATATTTGGACTTATTGTTACACCACCTCTTGAGAAGAGACGTGCTGAATGGATGAATGAAGTGGCTCAAAAGCTTAAAGAACTTGAATCACTGGGTCAAGTTGACTTTGACAAACTAAAGGACAATGAAGAGTTTCTTGACATAGTGCTACAATCAACTTCCTATGCTCTTAAAACGAGTGAAAAGGAAAAGATTAACTCTCTTAAGAATGCTCTTTTAAATACGGCTAAAGGAGAATCCCCAGATAAAACTAAAAGTCAGATCTTTTTAACACAAATAGACAAATTCACAAAATGGCATATTAAGATTCTCAAACTAATTGATAATCCGAGAGACTGGTTTGAGCGAGCGGGAAAGCAACCTCCGAGTTACATGATGGGTAGCATTTCTTCTATGCTCAAAGATGCCTTTCCTGAGTTAAAATCGCAGGATGAACTAGTTGATATAATTTGGAAAGATTTAGAAAATGTCGGATTTCATAAGACAGGCAGCGTAAAATCAACTATGTCTGGAGATGGAGTTTTATCAGAACGAACAACAGAGTTTGGGAAAGAGTTTTTAGAGTTTATTTCAAATGAATGAGATATGAATAGCTACTTAGTAGACACAAAATTTGCAGCTGAGAATCTGATTAATACAATTCATAGCGAAGAAAAATTATTTGAAGATTTGTCAAATAAGTTCTCAAAGCTAAAAAAGGTATTTGACCATTTGTTTTGGGATTACTCCACTTCAGATATGCACGAAGATTTTAATGAATTACAAGTGCAGCATAAATTTATTCAAATGGCCAAATTTGCTAAAGAGAATGATTTGGAAGGCAAAAAAGCCGAACTTGATTCTCTTTCAAAATCGATTTTAGCAAAAAAGGACTCTATGAATTCTTTAAGTATGAGCCTCTTGCAAATTGCAAAACAAGGAATTTCAACTGTTCATGGAAATCCAGCAAACTGTCCTGTAGGTAGAAGCATTGGTTCTGAAAATTTAAAAAATGTGATTTGGCAAGGGAGAAATCAGGCAATTCATTGTGAAGAAGGTAATCCGAACCAGAGAGTGAAAGACTGCTTCGCAAATTTGACAACTGATTTTGGAAGTGAATATGATTTATCAACTGATTACACGGAAAACAGAGCCAGAAAAATAGTTGATTTATTTGGCTGGAACTTATATGACAATTATGAATCAGATATGATTTCCTTGATTGGATAATAAAAACTACTGCCAACACTGTATATAGCAAATAGGGCGTTCGGTGAATAACCAAAGTGCCGTGCTATTTACCAACACCGCCAAATCGTTGATTTGGCTTTTAAGAATGAATAAATTAAAAACAAAATACAACGCTTTGGCTCAGAGCAAACTTGAAAGTTTATCGCTTTCTACTGCCCTACTTGCCATATACTAAACGTTAGCCTTTATTTAAAAAACAGTAACTAATCAAAAAACAGAGAAATATGAAAACAGCTGGAATTATTGGTGGTTCAGGCTTCATTGGAAGTCATATCACAAAGAAATTTTTACAAGAAGGATTTAAGGTCAAAGTATCTGCTACTGACATTTCCAAAACGGAGAAATACAACCATTTGAAAGAATTACCGAATTCGGAAAATCTTGAAATTATTCCTCTAAAAGTAGAAAACAAAAATCAACTAAAAGAATTCGTTAAAGAATGTGATATCGTTGTGCACGGTGGAACACCTTTTCAATTAGATGTTAAAGACCCAAAAACTGAATTGTTTGACCCAACAATTAAAGGAACGGAAAACTTTATTGAAGTAATTAATGAAACACCTACGATTGAAAAAGTAGTTTTTATTGCATCTGTTGCTGCATACAACACAAATTTCCCATTGCCTCCTGGCAATAAGAGTCCTCAAGATTCAATAGATGAAAATGATGCTCCATTTATGAGTGAAGAAAGTCATCCTTATGCACAAGCCAAATTTATTGCAAACCAGACAGTAGAAAAGTTTATAAACGAGTATCCGAATATTGATTTTGAAATAACAACTGTTTCACCTACTGGAGTAATGGGGAAATCCTTATCCAATAGAGAAGATTCAACTTCTTCAGGTTTACAGTTCTTATTTAAGAATAAGATAGCTCCCAATCCTTTTATACAAATGTTTTATGACAATGACATTGAATTTGCAATGGTGGATGTTAAAGACGTAGCTAATGGAATTTATAGTGCTTGTACCAAAAAAGGCTTACACGGAAAAAATTATTTATTAAGTAGCGAAAGTTGGAAAGTTTCTGATATTACCAAAATGTTGAATAACGAAAAACCAAATGGAAATGCTCGTATAACCTATAAAAACGATGCTGCAAAAAGAGATTTAGGAATTGAATTTAATCCTGCTATTATTCCGCTGACTGAATTTAGTAAATAGTAAAAACAAAGGCTAACAATGTATATAAAAAATAGGCGAAATAACAGTAAAATCAAGGCTTTTGGTTCTTATCAAAGTTCGTCTTAACCGAAAGTTTTGTGCTTCTAAATCGCCTACTTTTCATATACTAACCGTTAGCCACAATAAAAGTAATACGTGTTAACCTTACCTGAATTAGTGTTAAAATACCCAATTAGAGAGTAATAGATTTGTAGAAACAAAAAATGGGCAAGAATATCATACATATAAAATCTATAAACCAGTTACTTGAAGGTTCAGGTTTCGGAAAAGCGACACACCCTTTAATTGCTATTATTGATACTGCCAATATAGTTTTTGGTGAAGAAATGCAAGGGCTGAAAATCTCATCCGATTTGTATAGTATAGCCTTGAAAGACGCTAGCTGTGGTCTTGACTATGGCAGAAAACCTTATGACTTTAACGAAGGTGTGCTTTTTTTCTCTGCACCCAAACAAGTATTTACGGTCACAAAAATCCAGAAGTTAAATGAGGTGAAAGGATGGATGATCTACTTTCATCCTGACTTGATTAGAAACACCAAATTAGCTTCTAAAATTGACGATTACACATTCTTTAATTATGAAGTAAATGAGGCTCTTCATTTATCTGAGAAAGAACAATCCGTGTTGAACAATCTTGTAAATTTAATTGATAACGAAATTCAAGAGCGTATAGATAGTCACAGTCAACAAGTATTGGTGTCAAATATTGAACTCATTTTAAGTTACTCATTCCGATTTTACGAACGCCAATTTAACACACGTTCTGCTCAAAACACCGATATCGTATCAAAAGTTGAATCGCTCTTGAAGGACTATTACAAAACCCATGATCTAATAGAAACAGGTCAACCCACTATTGATTACTTGGCTAGTGAATGTCACCTTTCTGCAAATTATCTAAGTGATTTGTTAAGTAGAGCAACAGGACGTTCTGCAAAAGAACATATCAATGATTTTATAATTGAAAAAGCCAAACACCTTCTTCTAAGTTCGACTGATTCAATAAGTGGTATTGCTTATTCATTAGGCTTTAATTACCCGCATTATTTTGGCCGAATCTTCAAAAAGAAAACAGGAAAGACGCCCCAAGAATATCGTCAAATGAATTAAATAAAAGGAAGCAAATTGCTTCCTTTTTCATTTTCAGGAGTTTGTGTGTAACCTGCCTTTATTAGTGTTAATCAATCAATGTAAAAGAATCTACTTTTGATTTGTATTTAAGAAACAAAAATAGAACTCAATGAAAAACACAGCATTAATAACAGGAGCAAGCAGTGGAATAGGAAAAGAATTAGCAACTATTCACGCAGAAAAAGGTGGTAATCTAATTCTAGTAGCCCGAAGACAAGACAAATTAAATGAACGAAAAGCGGAATTGGAGAAAAAACATGGTGTGCAAGTAAACACTATTGCGAAAGATTTGAGTTTACCTGGAGCCGGTAAAGAATTGTTCAATGAAGTTCAATCTTTAGGTATTCAAGTCGATTATTTGATGAACAATGCAGGATTTGGATTAGTAGGTAAGTTCCATGAACTTCCATGGAATCGGCAAATGCAAATGATTAATCTCAATATGGTTGCACTCACAGAATTGACCTACCTTGTGTTACCAAGCATGGTAGCTCGTAATAGTGGGAAAATCTTAAACACCTCTTCGACTGCTGCCTTAATACCAGGGCCTTTGCAAGCCGTTTATTTTGCTTCTAAGGCTTATGTCTCATCTTTTAGTAATGCTATAGCAGAGGAATTGTATGACAAAGACATCACAGTAACTGCATTGTTACCAGGTGCTACTGAAACAGGTTTTGCAAAAATATCAGGCGTAGATAAGACAGCGATATATAGTAACCCAGCTTCAGCTAGAAGCGTAGCAGAAGATGGATATAATGCCATGATTAAAGGAAAACTAGATGTCGTTTCGGTATCGTCAAGATCACAGAAGATGCAGTTATCGCTAATGACACTCTTTCCAAAGAAAATGATTCTTAAGCTAACAAGAAAGTTTCAAGAAGAAAAATAAAAGTGGCTAACAATATGTATAAGCAATAGCGGTTTGGGAGTAATCTCAAACCGTTTTTCAATTTAATTAAGTATCTTGATTTCCGAAAAGTTAATGGACTCTTAATCCGCTACTGCTCATACATTAACCGTTAGGCAAAATTTAGAGGCATGTAACTCATCACTTGAATAAAAACTAATCATTATGAAAACTACTTTACAAATAGCATTACTGTTTATTTTAATTTCTAGTTGCTCTAGACCACAAACTGAAATACAGAATACAGAATTACCACCCATTTCTACAGTTTATGACAGCTTTTACGAAGGAAGCCTTGCATTGGATCCTCTCATGGGTAATTTTTTAGGTATCAATCGGTATTATGATACCATTCCTAATAATCTTACCATTGCATTTAGGGAAAAAGAAGAATTACACTATCAAACGCATCTTGACAAAATTAAGCAATATAATCGTGAACTATTGAGTGAGTCTGAGCAAGTAAATTACGATATCATAGTCTGGCTTTCAAAAAACAAGTTGGAAACTGACCCTGCCTTTGTAAGGTATTTTCCCATAGACCAATTCAAATCATTAAACTTAACTATTGCTCAATTTGCTTCGGGTAGCAGTGCACAACCTTTTGTCACGGTAGAAGATTATGAAAACTGGATTAAAAGACTGGAATGTTATACAATATGGTTGGACACTGCGATGGTAAATATGAAAAAAGGCATTTCGTTAGGCTATGTACACCCTAAATCTATTGTTAAAAAAGTCATCCCTCAATTTGAGCAAATGGCCACAACTCAATTGGAGGATCATCTATTTTTCATGCCTGTTAAAAATATGCCAAATGAATTTTCGGAAGAGGAGAAAATAAAAATTGACGCTAAGTATCGACAAATGGTCAAGGAAGAAATTATCCCTAGATATCAAGCCCTTACCAAGTTTTTTCAAACAGACTATTTAGAATCCTCAAGATCAACTTCGGGAATTGGTCAGTTGCCGTCAGGGTCTGACTACTACAAGAATCAAATTGAATACTGGACAACAACGACACTCCCAGCAGACTCAATATTTAACTTAGGAATGTCGGAAGTTGCAAGAATTCGGAATGAAATGGAAAAGGTAAAAATTGAAGTCGGTTTTGAAGGCGACTTACTAGATTTTTTCAAACAAGTCCGAACGAATAAAGACCTAATGCCCTATTCCGACCCTCAGGAAGTATTAGACAACTTCAATAATATTCACGAGCGTATGAGACCTCAACTTGAAAAATTATTTACTGGTAAGCCGAAGACGCCTTTCATAGTAAAGAGAACAGAAGCTTTTCGTGAAAAATCAGCCAGTGCACAATATAACCCTGGCAGTCCAGACGGATCAAGGGCAGGAACTTTTTATGTTCCCATTCCTGAAGTCGAAGCTTATAATGTGTATGCCGATGAGGATTTGTTTTTACACGAAGCTATTCCCGGCCATCATTATCAAGTAATGCTTGCTCTGGAAAATGAAAGTATTCCTTCTTTTAGAAAATTTACAATGTCAGGTGCTTATGTTGAAGGTTGGGCACTATATACTGAATCACTTGGTAAAGAACTAGGGCTTTATACCGACCCTTATCAATATTTTGGTATGTTAAGTGCTGAAATGCACAGGGCTATCCGATTAGTTGTTGATGTAGGCCTTCATCATAAGGGCTGGACAAGAGAAGAAGCAATAGCGTTTTCACTTAAAAATGAAGCCGAATCAGAAGCCAGTATCATTTCAGAAATTGAGCGTTATATGATACTACCTGCTCAAGCCCTTTCTTATAAAATTGGCCAATTAACTATCCTGAGATTAAGACAAGAAGCCGAACACACCTTAGCAGAAAAGTTCAATATTAAGGAATTCCATAGCATCATTCTTGACAATGGTGATATGCCTCTATCAATTTTACAAAACCGAGTTAGAAATTGGATTCTAGAAACTCGAAAATAAAAATTGCCTAACAAAACCTATGAATGAATGGGGGTTCATCGGTCACGAAACTTTGGTGGAGTTTGGAAGCTCCGCCACAAGTTGTAAATTTAAAAGTCGGTGTGGCTTGGTGGTAGAGGAAAGAGCATTGCTTTCTAATCCCCACTCATCATAGCTGGACGTTGGGCACAATACCCAAAACAACTCTGCGAAAGAATTTTAAATTTCGTAAATTTGTTAAAATTTAAGAACTAATTGAATAAAAAAGAACTTGTAGATTATTGTAAATCTTTAGGAATCGAGACAAAAGGAAAAACCAGAAACACTTTAATGGAAGATGCAGAAACATACGGTAATCAACAAATCCTACAAGCGAAAAAGGACGGAACAGACTATGAGTTACTATATTCAAAAATTGAAGAGCTTTCGAATAGATATGCTGAAACTCTGAACGGAAAGATAGAGGATAGAAAAGAAGAAATGCTCGAAGATGATAATTCTCATTATCTAATTTATAGAGTATTGGGAATTTCTAATGAAAGAGGTCAATTAATTGATGTTTATCAAAACACAGGTCGATTTCTCTACAAATATGCAGGCTCATTTTTGGAGGAAGCAACCGTTCTATGTTTCAAATTCAATAACTTAAAAGGAAAGAGAACGCTTGTAGATAATACAGTAGGTTCAAAACCTAAAACATTTGAAATTGACTTTTTAGATGGCAACAACGCTATTGAAATTAAATGGCGAGATGCAACAACAGATGGAGACCATATAACAAAAGAGCATACAAGAGTTGAGTGTATAACTAGTTATGGTTATAAACCAATTCGAGTTATGTTTTACTATCCTCAAAGGAAACAAGCAATTAAAATTCAAAAAATACTTGCTACTTACTATAAGGGAGTAAAAGGGGAATATTATGGTGGAGATGAAGCTTGGAATTTTGTCAAAAAATATACTGGTTACGACTTATTAGAAATCTTAACTTCTATCGCAGATAAAAAAACTAGTTCAGATGGAAGTAAATAGAATATATAAAGGTAATTGTATTAACAAATTGACAGAATTAGAATCTAACTCTGTTGATTTGGTATATTTTGACCCACCTTTTTTTACTCAAAAAAAACATTCATTAGTAACTAGAGATGAATCAAAAAAATACGAATTCAGCGATAGTTGGGATTCATTAAATGACTACCTCGATTTAATTGAGGCTTGTTTAATAGAATGTAAAAGAGTTTTAAAAGAAACTGGTAGTGTTTTTCTTCATTGTGATAAAGTTGCTTCTCATTACATCAGATTAACTCTTGACAAAGTTTTTGGAATGAAAAACTTCCAGAGTGAAATTATTTGGAGTTATAAAAGATGGTCTAATTCCAAGAAAGGACTTTTAAACTCGCATCAAAATATATACTTCTATTCAAAAAGTAAGCACTTTAAATTTAATCAATATTATACAAATTACGCTGCTACAACTAATATTGACCAAATCTTACAAGACAGAAAAAAAACTGCAAAAGGTAAGTCCATTTACAAAACAGATGAAGATGGCAATATTGTTTTAGGAAAAGAAAAAAAAGGCGTTCCATTATCAGATACTTGGGAAATCCCTTACCTGAATCCTAAAGCAAAAGAAAGAGTTGGTTATCCGACACAAAAACCTGTTTTGCTCTTAAAAGAGATAATTAAAATAGTAACAGACGAAGGAGATTTAGTTGTTGACCCTTTTTGTGGAAGTGGTACAACCTGTGTTGCTGCTAAATCTATGGATAGAAATTTCATCGGAATTGATGCATCTCAAGATGCAGTCGAACTTGCGAACAGACGATTGGAAGAAATGATAATCACAGATTCTGCATTATTAAACAAAGGTTATAATAGCTATCTTGAAAAATCAGAATATGAGATGGCAATTTTAAAAAGTATTGATGCTCTGCCAGTTCAAAGAAACTCTGGAATTGATGGATTTTTAAGAAAGCATTTTAACGAAAAACCAGTACCTGTTAAAATTCAAGGAAAAAGAGAAACTCTTAACGATGCAATTGAAAAACTTGAAAAATCTTGCCAAGGAAAAGAATTTGAGTTAAAAATTGTAATTCAAACTCGAAAGGAATCAAGAGGTAATCGACTTTTTGAATTAGAATCTGATATAGAAATTATCCAATCACAGGAATTGATAATTGAGGAATTGAAAGAAAAAAGTACTGTGCCCAACACCGTGTATAATTAATGGCTGGTTCTCGTCTACTTACGAAAATCCTCGCGGATTTTCTATTCGGTTTTTATTTGCTAAATTAGGTGCTTAAACACGCCACTAATCATACACAAACACGTTGAATTATATATAAATCAATTGCTTAGAGATATAAAACGAAACTTGGAAAAGTGGCAAGTCTGTGCAACTGCACCAATAGCTATGGCGAGAAGCGGAAAGCTTGATTTCAAGCTTAGTAGCCCTGGCTATTTTGCGTTTGAGCAATCAAACCATGACTTGCCAACCACATTCCTTCTATTTGCGTTCGTTTGACCATTTTCTAAGCAACACCGTGCGGTTCTCCGTTTTAAAAGCACTTACCTGAGGTGAAATGCAATGAAAACTTTTGGAGAATCTAACCTTGATTTTTATTAACTACCTATTGATTCTTTGAGCTCTATAAATGTACGCAAAGAACACAATACTCAACATAACAACCGCTATAAGACATACTCCGCATTCGCTATGTAAGTCTCATAGCTATATCGTTAGCTGCAATCTGAAAAAATCACCATACAATAAATGAACAAACTATTCCACATATTCAGAGTTGACGAAGAAGAAGCAAAAAAGATTTCT
>TARA_R110002126_G_scaffold684_1_pt1 | contig 12860 bp, 10 predicted proteins | sample TARA_R110002126 | Tara Oceans TARA_R110002126 (sample SAMEA4397536) | marine metagenome | biome: Polar Biome; feature: [DCM] deep chlorophyll maximum layer (ENVO:01000326); material: water (ENVO:00002006), including particulate matter (ENVO:01000060) such as... | depth 30 m
CACTTTAATTAGTTCCAAGATCCGAATAAAACCCTCCATATTTTCTTCGTCGAGTGCGGTGCCCGGTTCATCGAGGATGAATAGGTCGCTTTTGGGTAGGGATGAAACGCTCAGAAGGGACAAGCGAATTGCCATCGCCGCCATCGTCTTTTCGGCGCCGGACGCCATTTCAATCGGACGCTCATTAAACTGAGGGTGCTTAATAAAAATATCAAACTTATTTCCGGAACTCTCGAAGAAAACCTCAAACTCTACAATATTTGCAAGAACCTTGGCGATCTCTTGGTTGATGATCGGAATCTTCTTTTTGATAACGTCGTAAGCAATCCCGTTCGGATGCATACATCGCATAAACAGATCATAGGCCGTGTATGAACGCTGGAGATCAATGTGTTCTTTTTCTTGCTCTCGAAGTGTTTCTATCTTTTGTTCGCAGGATCCAATGAGCTTGACAATCTCTAGAGTGTCAGTCTCACACAGAGAAAGCTCAGTTTCTCTAAGTTGTGTTTTCTCCGTGTATTCTTTCTTTCGGTCGATTAAATTCTCAAGATTCTCAATCACTTCTTTATTATCTTCATATGCCTTAATCTTTACGGCGATCTCTTTTAACTCGTGTTCTGCGTTTGTCTTAGAGTTTTTGTTCTGTTCTCTCAATAATCGCAATTCAGAAATCTCCTTCTCGATCACTGCGATCTCAGAAAGTATCGATTCATACTTGGTGATGCTTGTCTCAACTTGCTCTGGGTTTAAGCTGCTTAGGTCTGTGGTAGCAGAAGCGTGTGCGGTGAGCGCTGTGGCTTTCGTAGACACTGCGTCGTGGGCATCACAAATAAACTTGCAAGTTAAGTATTCAGTACCACAAGGCACCTCATTTAACAGTTCTTCCTTCTTAGCTGAGACATTGATCTGTTGGTTTAACGAGGCAATATGTGTTGATAGCTCCTGAATTTTCTCTTTATCTTTTAGTAGCATTTCTAAATTGGCAGAACTCATGATCCGAGTTAACACCTCGTGCTTAATTTGTTTAAGTCTAACCACGCTAGCTTGCTCTACAATTGTATTAGTAAGGGCCCCTATCGTATTCGTTTTAAGTTTTTGTTGAGCGCGCTGCCGGCGGATGTTAATAAACTCTGTTGGGATATTTGCGATCTGTTCCTCGATGGTTGCGGCGGCCGCGGCAGATTCCCTAATTTGTTGTTTAAGCACCGAACACAATTGAATATTGGTAATTGAGGATTCTTCTTGTTCTGACAGTAAGGCAGTAGCCGTGTCTATTAATTCTGCATAATTCTTACTCTCATGCTTCTTTAGCATTGCCTTCGCTTCGATAGAATCGTCTTTCGCCATTCTAAACTTCTGTTCAAAGATCTCTAGATCGAGAAACTTGGCGATAATCTCCTTGCGTCTTGTTGAGCCCTCATCAATAAACGCCAGGGCGCCGTGTTGAGATGCCAACGATGAAACCATAAAGTCATCAATCGTTCCAAAGTGTTTACGGATGTTTGCATCTGTTTCATTTCTTGTAAGTCCATTGAGGGAATGCGTTTCATCTGTTACCTTGTCGTAAACCTCAAAGTTCAAATCAGTTTTAGCTTCGAAGGTTTCTTCACCCTTCAACCGTTTGATATATTTGGTGGAAGTCCTTTCGATCGTGTATGCTTTATTGTTTGCTTCAATCACCAGTTTACCGTGGCCGAATTCTTTGTTCTGATTGATTACATTGAGATTCTTTCTCTCATTCTTCGAGGTGGTATTGTACAATGTGTACAACGCAGCGTCGACGATAGAAGACTTACCCGAGAAGTTCTTTCCAAAGATTCCGACAATCCCGCTTAAACGTTCAAAGTTGACAGAATTTTCTTCTCCATAATTAAACAAATTGTCAAATTCGAAAGACTTAATCTTCCAACTCACATTTCGTGCTATTTCCTCTTTCTCCTCAATAATTTTGTTATAGGCACCATTTAGCTCATATACTTTTTCAAGAGTGTCTGAGGGCGTCTGGAAGTCCTTAAGATACTCTGAAATGAGTTCTTCCTGAACCTTTGGATCCCGGAGGTTCTCAGATTTCAATCCATCTGTAATATCTTGAACATTTCCCCTTTCTCCGCTAGCGCGGTTAAGGAATGAAATACTCTCTGGTTTGAATCTGTGTTTTGCAACATCCATTGCCTTTCGCATAACATTAAGCGGAAGATTGTTGGCACTGACAAGTCTGAGTCTGGCACCGATCGGCACATCAATTTTCCGTGGCATCCGACCTTTTAAGGTAAGAGGGATCGTGATGAATGGTTTCGGGTTTGTAACCGGAATGTGGCGGCAAGTAAAGTTTTCTTTATCTTCGATCTCCCATAACAGAAACCCTTTATCTCTGCTCTCGCCATGGTTTTGTTGGATCAGTGAACCTGGATAGGCACACTTCCCCGCTTTGTCAAGCTTCTGGTGTGTCTTGTGAATGTCACCAAGTAGGCCGTAATCGTACTCTTCCAAGGTTTCGATATCGATGTCACCGTGTGTCATGAGCCAGCCGGAGTCGGTGGCGGCTCCAACTACAGAGCCGTGATAAAGCGCGATGTTGGTGCGATCAGACGGTAGCGTCTTCTGCCAGTTTTCCGGATCTACAATCGATAGGACGTGTAAATCCACGCCCTCGGCAACTTCTATAACATTTGAATATTTCTCGTAGTGCAGGTTCTTGTGAGTCAGATTATCGACAATTGGTGTGAGCGCATCAAGCCGGCTGGAATTCTTAAGATTCATATCGTGGTTGCCCGCGATCATATAATAAGGTGCGATGTCGGAAAGACTCATAAAGAGTTTGCTCATCATACGGATCGCTTCGGGTGACATATCCAGCTTTGTATGGAAGGTGTCTCCGGTGTTGATGATGATATCCGGCTTTATTTCTCGTAACTTTTCATAAAGCCGTTCGAAGACTACACGGTACTCCTTATGGTATTTAAGTTTACGTACGTGAATATCGCTCACGTGAGCTATTTTTATAGACAAATTCCCTCCAAACGCAATTATGCGTCTACTTTACAAGTATACCTTGTTTGGTAGAGACTGTCAAGTGTTTTTTAACGTAATGCGTCTAAAAGTTCTTGAATCTTGCGAAGGGGCTCAGCGAGGTCTTCGCGGTGCTCTCCTTCGAGGTGGCGGATAACGTCTTCGAGGCGGGCAGAATTGCGGGCTTCAGGAGAAGCATCGTCGTCGGGTCCAGTAACAATGGTTTCGTCGTCGATGTCGACAACGCCCTCGGAAGTGATCTCTTCCATAATGATCTTTCTAAGTTGTTCTTTTGTGATCTTCATTTTAGTACCCTGCACCGGAACCGGAGCGCCCAAGAATACTAGCCATTTCAGGTGTGAGGTTATTGTTATCTACATCACGTAAATCCGCGGGGTTTATGCCGGCGTTAAATAACTTAAATAAGTCGTCGGTTGTTAATGCGGCTTGACGATCGGGGCCGGTGGTCGAGAAACTCCCCTGTTCTTCATCAGGTTGGCCGGCCATCTGTTGCATAACTTGGGCCGTCGACGGTATATTGTCTGGCATGTTGGTTGTGAAACCCTCATCAACCTTCTGTTGGGGGATCATACCCACGGCTCTCAGGGCATTTGAATACCAAGTGTTGTGCATGAGCATACATTTAACAAATGTATTTTCGCCCTTCAACTCTTGATCTTTACACGTTGCTATATGGGCTTTCACTTTTCTTTCGTCACCGCCTAGGCGATCCTGACCATTGGAATTCTTTACAATCGCAGCAAGCAAATCATCGTGAGTGTTTGCCATTCCTGACATTACATCTCCTGTTGATCTAACATTTTCGAACTCCGATAAAGTTGCCTCATCAATCTCATCTCTATATGTCGTCTCGTGTAAAAAATACCGAGGGTCAATTCTCTTCTTGTTTTTTCTTATAGCCATTGTAGTCTCCTATACTGCTGACAGTAAATCTAACAATAAATAGTTGTCTTGATCGATAAAGGTGGCATTTCGTTTTCTTTCCTCAAAAATATGCTTGGGCATCGAACCCACATCCTCATATCCGGTAACATCAATCTTATGAAGTTCGATGTCATATTTAAGTAGTGTTTTAATGGCGCGCCTTTCTTTATCAGCTGCATCGGGATCCAAAGCAATGAAGACCGGGGTGTCATTTCGGACGATCTCTCGTATGAGTTCCGAGCCATTTCTGAGGGTTGATCCCAAAATAGGGACAGCATTCCCTGCGACCAGCGCGTCGAAGGCGCCCTCTACTATGGTCAGATCTCTGTTCCAGTCAATATACAGATGGTTAAAGATCACATCCTTGGAAGCCGGAGGGTTCTTGTATTTGTAGGAGTCTCCGTTATAGGATCTGGCTACAAAGTAATTTACATCTCCGTCTTCGTCGAAGGACGGAATGACAATTCTGTTTCTGTATTCTCCACTAAAACAATAACCAATCTTCCATCGAACAATCTCCTCTGTAGTAACGCCGCGGGACTGGAGATACTTTAGCGCATATGTGCCGGTGGCCGGGATCTTGTTTGAACACAGGCTTACAAATTCTTTCGGGAGTTGTATTTTTTGACGCCCAGCTTCATCGACTGGTTCCATAAAGAGATCAGAGTATCTTTCAAGATCTGTCCGGCCCGTAATTTGGTCCCATTTCTGTAGTTGTGTATATGAACCAAAGCGCCTAACAACACGCCTAAGATTACGACCGCGATAATCACAAACCCAACACTTAAAAGCATTTTTAATGAGATTAACAGAGAACTTACGCTTGTGGTGATCGCATGCCGGACACACGAAAAGAAGCTCTGTACCTTTGTCTGCGTAGTTTCCAAGCGTTTCATGTAGAATCCTCTTTGCTTCTTTCTTGTTCATTGACCCTCATTAACAAGATAACACATCGGAACGCACCTGTCAAGCAAAAAAAAACCTCGCCGGAGCGAGGTTTTTAGTTTTGTGGGCAGTTCTCAGTTATGCTGAGAGGGCTGCTACGAGTTGTGCTTTGGTTGTGCGAGTGTTCACATCAAGTCCAAGCGTCTTGGCAACCCCGAGAAGTTCGGCCTTCTTCATGGTTGGGCTCCAAGTAGCCGATATTGCGGTTGCTTCATTGACAGATACCAACTCAATTTCAAAATTGAGCGACTGACCAGCAAGAGGGTGATTCATGTCAAGAATGACATTTTCCTCTTGAAGATCATGAATCTTTGCCAAAAAGACACCACGTGGGCCATTGCCTTGGATGGTAGCTCCGACCTCGAATTCGAAGTTCTCTCCAAATGCCTCGCGAGGGACAGTGTTGAGTGCTTCTTCATTCCGGGGTCCGTACGCTTCTGTTGGTGCAAGAGTTACCGACTTGGTTTCTCCAGTAGCCATGCCTACAACAGCGTCGTTGAATCCAGGAATCATCTGGCCAGAACCGACTTGAAAAGCGATAGTCTGTCCTCTCGTTCTCGAATTATCAAACTCAGTACCATCAGTGAGGGTACCTTTATAATGGACATTAACATTGTGTCCGGTTATTACTTTCATTTTATCTCCTAGGTATGATGAAAGATCATCTTAAATATAATAACACCACTGGGGTGTTCCGTCAAGCTTTTTCTTGATTATTTTGTTCTAAGTTATAACCAGCACGTGCAACCACAATTGCATCCGCACGATCATACGACTCAGGCTTCGGGTTTCCGTGCGCTGTATACTCTATTTTGAAGGCCGGCTCGTTGTCAAGTAAGTGTTGTAGAACAACTGCTTTTGCTTTCTGGCCTCGTGGGATCTTGATTCCGGCTTGCTTGCGTGCTGAGGACGCACCGATAAATTTTGGCTTCATCTCAAATAGTTCGTAGATTAACCATGATACAATTCCGTTAAAGCGCGTGAGTGTTGAGAGGGTCTTCGCTGAAGACTTTCCACCCATAAACATATGGAGAGACTGTTCGATATATATGTGTTCGAGTGGAAAATCAGAATCACCGATATGGTGTTCGTTATCTAACTGATACATTTCAAATAAATCCAACAGTTTTTCTTTCATTACAACTGTCTTCTCGAAAACATCTTTGTGCTTTCTTAGATCTATCGAGTCGTAATAAACCAATTCGCCCTCTGCTACAACAGCCACACCAGTAATGCTGGTGCTTATATCAAATCCTATAACCATTTTAAACCTTGTATTTACGCCAGCTATACAGTTCTCTGTTCTCTAAGTAATGCTCGTTTAGCATTTGCGCGTACGCTTCTTGTTCAAACCGAATCCTGTAGTATGCCAACTCTTTGTCTTTGTATTTTATAAAGCCTTTTAGATAATCCCAGCCGTACAATATATAAAAGAATACCACAAATAATTCTTTTTGTTGAGCGATATGTATAGATTCGTGCGTTAAAACATCTTCGCTCATCTCTTCACGAGAAATTATGAATGGCCACAAAGTTATTGCTGCTATATCAATCACTATTGACATGGCTTTTAATAATCTTGGGGCGACTATTGTTATTGGCCTCATTAGATATCCAGCTTGAGTTTGAAAGTATAACTCTGGTTCTCTTCTTTTAGTATTGGCGAACCAAGAGTGGCCACGCCGATGAGGTTCCGGTTTTTGTCGTATATCGCGACTTTCGAAATATAAACTCGTCTCTTGAATGAAGCAGAATAGTCCGTATAGCTTGAGCTAACAAAGTTCTTTAATTTAATTTCGTCATTCTCGTGGTAGACATTGGATGACGTTTTAAAGATCAGATCCTGGCCGTGCTCAATGTAAGTTGGGTTATTCGAGAAGTTGACTTCGCCGCGTTTAGCGTGAGCAAACATTGTCATGACTTGTGTATCTGTCGTTCCTTTAAAAGAAAGGTTGTATGCTCCAGATACAAATGTCGGGCCGATGGCCGCGGGGAGGTTACCATCATTGCCGCCGGCACCGAAATGAGTCCAACGAGGCTGGCCGTTGATCGATGGAGAAAAAGCCATCGTTTTATTGTTTAACGCCCAAGAGCCAGTCAACAGGATAAAACCCTCATCATACAGAACAACGCCGGCCACCTTGTTGTTATAGGCGGTGGAGTCCGATCCAGAGACTTGGAACAATTCTCCGTTTTTGTTTGAATCCCTTAGTTCTCCGGCCAGTGATCCGGTAAAGTACCATTTTAGTGAAACGGTACCTGGCTTAATCTTTGAACCATAAAAGATCGAAGGTATATGAACTAGGTTTAGTGTCTGTGTGTCTTTATTACCATAAGAGGACGAGACCAAATAGTGTTGGCTGCGGGCGCCATAAAAGTTTAATCGATTGCGGAGTGAAATATAGTGCCGGTTATAAACACCTGCGCCGGCGGGAAGTGAGGATGACGGAAATAGGATGTACTCTCTTGTTATCGATGCCGAAAGAGGGTAGGTACTACGAAGAATATCTCCATGATTAAACTCGCTTGAGTAGGATGCTTTCGTGACTGTCTTAAAGCTAGCGCCGGCGGAGTCTTTAGATATCCACGGATAGATACGGCCGTTGTCTGGGATGCTCGAAGTGCCAATGAATCTTCCAGTAGCGACTTCGGGGCGATCAATGTTATATTCATACAGGCTTATATATCCTGGTGCAACATTTCTAACTTGTGAATTTCTTGGGCCAGATTGGGCGGGTGTACTGTTATAGTATACTTTCCCGTCATATATAGCAAACTCTGCGTCCGGAAAGGCGCGCATTGTGTTTATGAGAATTTCGTTATCTTTAAACTTTTTGTAAGCCATATTGCAACCAGCTTAGTAGTCTAAGCGAACTCGGATGGTCATATCGTTTGTGGGGTCTTTTCTCAGCGGTTCTGATAGTTTTGCGACCGCAAGGAGTTCACCACCACCGTTATATAATCCGACAGTAGTGACATACGATACCGGCATATCTGTAGTTGTACTCTTAACAACGATTTTACTACCACTGGTATAAGTGGGGTTTGAGCTATAGTTGAAGGCGTTGAACGGAACGCGGCAGAAATAGATCTTAGAGTTGATCTCAGTTGTATTATTATACGAGATGTTCTGGATTCTATGTCGCAGCGCGTCAGTAGAAGACGAGATCGAGGAACTAGCCATGGAGGCAGTTACAGTTTGGAAGACGCTCGGTGCGCTATGGTGCGGTTGATTGAATTGGGTAGTTGCTGCAGCGCCCTTCGATGGCCATACCGAAGACGAAATCACCGCAATGCCGGCTTGATAGAAGATCAGGCCTTTCACTAATTTGTTCTCTTTCGAATCGTAAAGCAAGCCGTATTCTCCACCGTCACAGACTTGGACACCAGTAGTATCAACAGAAGCGGAAACGTCAGCAAGAGTTCTTACTGCGGAAGTAGCTCCGTTCATGAAGGGGGATGCCCAGGATCCGGTACCAAGAGCAATACTAAAAGAACCTTTCTTAATTTGATCTTTTGTTAGCAAGCGAGAAAAGCTAATGATAAAGGCTTGCTTGAGATAACCGACACCATCCAAGGTGAGATCTGACTCAAACTTTCGGATCCCGTCGGTGGTCGAACCAGTATATCCCAATAACAATTGAGCAAACTGATTATACATGTTGATTTTCTTCTTCTGCTGTGGGATCGTGCCAGTGGTACCAGATAAACACGAGGTTTTGTCATAACCTAGTGTGATATCAAAGATATGGTTAGCCGAAGAACTCAGGTATGCATAATCATAAACAGACTGAAACATACCATGAGAATAGTTTTTAATATTGCGTTCTGTGCGGAAGCCACCGTATGTTCCACTGACGATTGTACCGGTGAGGGGCAAAACTTCGTGGAGAAGCGTGCGGGTCTGCGTTACATCTTCGCCGGTGGTGAATGGTATATAGTTTTTTACTGGCATTTATTATCTCCTAATTTAACCTGTATTCTTTTAAAAGTCTTCATTAGCTGTCCTTCCTGATAATCCGAACGGGAACAGACAAGGTGGCGGATGAAGTGTTACCAGTTACATAAACCATCGTGTCAATGTAATTGTAGGTATTGGTGCTATTGAGGCCGGCAGCGTTTTTGATTAATCCGGTGGTTCCATAATCGGTATAGTTTGTGGCCGTCGGGCCGTCCGCCATGGTCCTCAATTCGGATGGGGCGCCGAAAGAAAAGAGGAAAAGCGATAGGCCGGCCCCTGCGAAATTCGTCCATTCGGTGGCGGCGCCGTTGCTCGTCGGATCTTGTATTTTGTTGGCCGCCGAGTAGCACTGACTATAATCGAGATAGTTTAAAAGAGTATGTGACGTTGAGCCGACGGGCTGAACACTGACGGACGTGTTTCCGCTCGGGCTGTCCGTCAGTGCATTGGAAGAGTTGTTCTCATATGTGTGGCCCTCGTTGATGGGGGCAAGAACAGAATTTATAAATCTTTTGTCTACGGAGATAGTAAACTGGGTATCCTCATATGCGGTATAGGCATCGCGGTCGGAGCGGAGGATTTGATTCGTGTCAAACCCAGTTTCTACAAAGATCGCTTTTGGTGGGTTGGCGCCTTCAGTAATAACCTGACTAAACTTATTATTATTAGTGCCGGCGGTGCCCACGGTCCAGTCCGCCTGTAATGCGGTGAGGGTCTCTCCATTAACTGCAAAATAATAAATGCCGTTGAATGGAAGTAGGAGACCATAACTAGAGACGAGGCTCGCGGTAGTCTTTTCAAGCCTAAGCATCTCTGGTAGGTACAACAATTCTTCGTCAGTGTATGACAAAAGCCCATAGTTAATGTTGGCGTTGATTTGTGTAAATCCTTCCAAGATGGGCGTCTGCATAATTTCTAAATCATAGTAGGCTGAGCCACTCGGGTGGGACTTATCGTATAAAGCGTAGTTAATCTCGTCATCGCCTAGGGCAAAATGCGTGATGCCTAAACCAGTGCCAGAACTTAGTTTCTCTCTGCCTGTCTTCGTTAGGACAGCATCCAAGATGATGTCGCCGGAATTGTCTAAAAATGCCATTTATTTGGTTCTCCTCTTCTAAATAGTTGTGTTTTTTTTTCTATGCCAATAATATTACTGGCCAGCATATCGAATAATTCGCAATGTAAATTCAAACTTTGAAGTGCTTGAACATCCTTCAATTAATACTGGGGTATCTACATAATCAAATGTGTCATCTCCCGACCAAAGAGTTTGAGCGGTTTTGCCGAATAATGTGTATCTTCTGTCGGAGGCGCCGTTGGATTTGTTTGCCATTTTTCTGTTAACTTTGAAGTTTAATCCTAGCACGGATGAACGGGGTCCCTCGATCACGGATAGATTTGCAGCGGCCGGTAGTAAGTCGGAATCTACATAATCTATTAAATTGTTTTGAACGGCTTTGCAGTAATATGTATCATACTCTTCTAAATAACCTTTTAAGCTAATTTTCGTTTGTTCGGATAGTGGCGCCAAGTTTTGGTATAAATTGCCGGCTGCATCATTTTTGAAATATGCGGTGGGATTGTTGGTCATGACTTTCTCTACAAAATTCTTGTTGCAATGTACGAATACGTAATCATCAAATAAGTTCAAATTATAGATAAATCTATCACGATATAATTTTGAACCTATTAGCTCGCCCGGGCGCTGGATGCCGGATTCAAGGATGATCATATTATCAAACGATTCACTATCTTGCAAAAAGTCTGTATCGATATTTAAATACAGCTTCAGTTTTTTGCTAGTTTCTTCGTTGACTGACAAATAAATTACATTATCGTTCTTCTTAACTGAATTTTCTACTTTCACGTTAATAAAGTATTGAGGTAGATATAATATATCATTTCTTGGCAGATCTGTTAAGCCATAATTTATATTAGATGTATTTGTGGTGTGAGCCTCATAAGTTGAAAACTTATCTTTTACGGCATATGATGAATCGGCGTCTCCAAAAAGGTAGTAATATCCATCGCCTCTTGATCCGCTAAAACCCCCGAGAGCATAGTCAACTTCATCGTCACCAAGGGCGAATTTCTCTATCTTAAACTTGCCTTGAGCCATACGCCGTCGGCCGAGATCTGTTAACGTCGCATCTAAAATTATTGTGCCGGCCGTGTCCTGAAAAGCCATTATGCTTGCTCCTTCAAATTATAAGTAACGTTTAAATCTATTTTCTTGCCAGTCTTTTTGGAAGTTAATCTGATCTTAAACGTTTTCCCCCAGATTGAATCTTCTGAATCTGTTGCGAGCGAAATATTGGAAATCTGGCTTGAGGCAACATCGTCGTAATCAACGCTTGAAGTATCCATTATCACCTGATTGACATTCGGAATTAACCGGAAGATCTTTTTATACGGATCAACCACATTAGAATCTTGTGGTGGCGCGCCGAGGTCGGCGACACGGAGTGTGTCTGTCACAATATATTTATATCCCCCATCATCGACCAATTCGATCTCTTGTATAGGGGACCATGCGCCAGGCACATTGTGTTCACTAACATACCTCGCGATATAATAAAATTTATGGTTTGTTGTAATCTTTTCTTCGTAGAAGAAACAAGAGGATATAATTGTTGTTTCATCAATGATAGGGTTTTCTGGATAGTTGTCTAAAAGTAGGTCCTTTGTATAAACCAGAGAATCTTCGAAGTCAATGATTGAAGTTGGTTTCTGGTTGAGTCGGTATACTTCTATATATCTTGGGCGCGAAACCGATTTGTTTGTGATATTCTCGGACGGTAATAAGTTATTTGAATTTAGGTATTGACTCTTGTTGGCATTTTTCTCCGGAGTGAATAGGCCGGCGTAGGCCTGCGGTGTGAACGATTCTAATCGAATGAACATGCCGACTTTCTGAGAGTTATCTTTGACTTGATATGGAATTATTTCAAGGTTTGTTGGCGGGTGATCAAGAATCGTTATAGTCTTACTGTTAACCGGACACTCAAATATTTTAAAGGTTGGAGAAGCTGTCATTCTAAAATCAGCATAGTAGGGAGAACCAGTGGCCATTTCTTGAGCCGTGGTTGCATACCCGGAAGTATTTAGTGCAGCCAGGGGCTGACGGCTATTGCCGTCGTTATAGCCCTTTACAGCGGACCAGTCGCTCAGGCCGGCTGTGTCAATCGGAGACGTTCGGGTTTCACCAGTTGCGGGATCGAAGAATTCAATACAAATTTGGTCGCTGTCGTCTGTCGTATTAATTTGTCGCGACACTGCAAGGTCACTATATTCATATTTAAAGCCGACAGAAACGACGTAGGCATAGATACTGTAGGTGTATGAGCGGCCGTAGACAACTTGGGTATCATAATATTTCCAAGACTCGTCTGCTGTGGATAAATTTGAAATACCGGTTGAGGGTGTTGAAGATTGCTGGTTCTGAATAATTATGTTTTGCACCTCACCCGAGACTGAATCTATTTTTTCTATCCTTATCGCGACGACTTCATTCTTTGTGTTATTCTCCAAATCCTCTAAAATCGACTTGTGCCCAAAAATTGCGGGGCCGGTGGTAGACCAAGGAGTGAAAGCAGTCTCATTAGAAAAATCTTGTAACTCAAGAATCATAGAGTCTGCTGCTATCTTATTGACATATCTTAAGTTTCCTGCCGCATCTTGGGTGGCCTTTTCCGAGATTCCTTGGGATCCAACAAAATAGAAGTTCGAGTCTCCATAGAGGGGGCTACCGGTATTTGAGTATTGAACTAACAGATCATATAAGTTTAAGTAAGGTAAAGTAGTGTTTGCGGCAGTCTTTTCAGTAATAATTGAAGCATCAGAGCCCAGTACATCTTGCTGATCTTCTACTATTAAGTCAGAAGAATTTAAGAAAGATCGGTTGCTAACAAACGCGCCGGCGATTTCATTTAGTAAGATATTGTGGAAATCACTTGTTATTAACGCTTGGCTGATAAGATCACTTGAATAAAACGGTAAG
>TARA_R110002126_G_scaffold84874_1_pt1 | contig 12854 bp, 3 predicted proteins | sample TARA_R110002126 | Tara Oceans TARA_R110002126 (sample SAMEA4397536) | marine metagenome | biome: Polar Biome; feature: [DCM] deep chlorophyll maximum layer (ENVO:01000326); material: water (ENVO:00002006), including particulate matter (ENVO:01000060) such as... | depth 30 m
ACTTGGCGCCTTCTCTGACAACCAAGCTCCTAGCTTAGTGTCTTTGATTTTCTTTTTATCACTCATCTGTTCCTATTGCTTTTCTTATATCGTTTAATGGGATTATTCCCTGTGGTTTTGGATCTACATATTGACCCCGTAGCTGGTAGTAGATTGCGTTGAACCTCATAACAACCTTACGCTCAGCTTCCTGAAGTAAGTAACCCGTGTTGGTTCTGTCTATGTAATCCTCTATATCTTTTGCCGCTTTTCTAGCCGCCCACACCTGTTTTAAAGCGTCGTCAGCTACTTTAAGCGAATCTTTCAAGGCCTGCACCCCCGTAAAGTTTATTTGCGAAATATCCTGCCCTACGTTTTTACTTAGCTCCTTAACGTGTTGCTCTATATCCCCTCTGTTTTTTTCCAACAGATCGAAGTCGTAGAAACGAGACGGTCCCCCGTACATTGATTTCAATATAGGTACATCAGAGAACTTAATTACAGGGGTGTCTTCTTTAGGTGTGCTCAGTAGATTGTCTACAAACTCATCGGTATTCATAGATGCAGCTAACTTATTGTATTTTCTTCTACCTACTTCAAAGGCTGCTCTTCCCATGCCCGCAGTTTCTTCAACGAAATCTCCAGCTCCACCCCAGTAGGATTGCATGATATAGTACCACGGATCTGGATTGATTTCAATATCTCCAGATATATTCTTAGTACCCCCCGTCATTTCACTTAAGGCAGTAGCCGCTTGCTGTACAAGCTCTGGCGATCTAAAGGATAGTTGAGACTCGGGAGCCTCAGCACCCCATGGGTATTGCTCTTTATATACTGGTGTTCCGAAATACGTTTCATTAAAACCAAAAGCATCTAAAGGAGCTTTAAGTACCGTAGGCGTAACCCCCTTAATTAGGGAACCGCCTAATGTTTTTGAGTGGCCAAAAGCTATTGGAGAGAATGAACCGTGTCCCGCGATAGCCATAAACATCGCGGCATCTGCCCAATCTCTTACACCAGCAGCAACCTCAGCAATCATAACCCCAGCAATATTAAATACATTGTAGCCATATCCTAATGGGAAGAAAATCGAATTTCTTCCATCGTACATTATTTGAAAACCTCTTTCTTTTTTGTAGTCTGGATATTTATTGTATACCAATTCGTCATCGTCGTCCCTGTCAGAAATTGCCATATTTATCATAGTCTGCATAGCAGAGAAAAGCACCGATCCAGCGGCTAACTTCTGCGCACTACTAATTCTAGTTTTCCATGAGTTTAATTCATCTGGGTTATTTGGAATCTCCCCCTTAATATCTTCGAATGATTTTACTGCTTCACCCTGTCTGAACGTTCTGCTAAACCTGGATAAACCTTGTACGGATGCGTTAAAGAATAAGAACATACTGTTTAGCGTAGGTCCCAACTCACCAGATTTGTTAAAGTTTATCGTTATATTTTTAGATAGCTGCGCCGCCCTCTGTTTAGTTACCCCCGCTTTCCTTGCCTCTATATAAGCCGATAGCCTTATACTGTTTTCAAAAGCTTCATTCTGCGCAGCAACATATTTAAAGAATGTCTTTGGACTATCAAAAAACCGCTGAGTCTCCCTTGAAACAAAAGAATCCTTAGATATTCCCGTATCGAACTCTTTTTGCCCCCACTTAAGCTTAACATTAGACTCCACAGATGATCTCATGGTTTGCATAACGCTGTTTATACTCTCGGAGTATGAGAAACCTGTTCTACCCCCAGCAGCCTTCCACTCCTCAAGGTATTCCGCCATCTCTGGTGTCATCTCCCTGCCTAGAGCGCTCTCATTAAGCAGTGCTCTTAGAGTAAGCGTAGACCCTTTAATTATATCCTTTGTAAACTTCTTAGAGTTTATACCGTACCCCTGCATAATACCCCCCTCTCGCTCAACCTCGGCTAAAGCGTTGTATATGGAGCCGTGTAAATCTCTAAAATAGTTGGTTAAAAAGAAAGCTGGGTTGTATTGAGTAAATGAATTACGCATAAAGCCCATCAGCGGAGCTATTGTTTTAGCAACGCTAGATAGTTTTTCACCAGTTTGCCCGTTAAGAGCATCGGCGTATTCAGATTTTTTAAAGTATATAAAATGCTGCTCCCCATTGATTCGTATAGGCACCATGTTACGTGATGCTTTCATCTCAAATGCGTTCATAGGAACCATCTGTCCCGTCTCGTCTAACTTCATCTTAGGATTCTTCCCAGAGAATACCCCCCAAACCTTTTCGTTAGCATTGTTTTTAACAAGGCTATACATAGACATCATAGCCTGATCTTTACGGGCGCGTTGTTTAACCATAGCGTTTTGCATGATTACGTTTGCTATAAGGTTTACACCCGTTTTACTTGGTCTACCTTTAGCGGCTTTGGTTGTTGTACCATATACAGCCATACCAGCACCGCCTGTTGGATATGAGTTGTTGTCGTCATCTATCTCGTCTGCTGCACGACCACTAAGAGGTATGTAGTTTTCATACAAACCTTCCCACGTCTCTATAGTTGAGGCTTTCTCCAACCCTCCTTCTCGCATCGTCTGACGCGTGTTAGAGATAATATCGTATACCAATTTAGATATCACTATCATCTCTGGCGTCTCAAGTTCATTTATAATCTCCTCAGCCTCCTGTGTTGTCATACCCGATCCGCTCTCCATCTCTGGTCGCTTCTTTTGGATATAAGCATTACGCTCTGGGGCGTGTTTAGCATACAGGTAGTCAGACACCATCTCAGCCGTATATCCTGCACCCTTTACTGCTTCATTTATTTTATCAAGCTCAACCTCTAGTCTTTCAAGGTCGGTTCTAATCATACCGTACATGATATCCATAGACATCTCAAAGTCTTGAGACTGAGGTACCTTGCTTCCACGGAAAATCTCAACATCTTGCTGCAGTAACATAACGTCACTGAATTTATCTTGGAAGATCCTAGCAGCCTTCTGAAGCTTCTCCCCATAAGGTGTGGCGGTAGACTGCTCCCACGCGCTATTACCCGAAGTATATATCCTGCCTGGTAGTCTGCGTGAAGCTAAAAACGCGCCTGAAGTTTGCGACCTCGGCTCTAATTTAATGAATTCTCGAGCTGTTACAGGATTGTCAAAAAATAAGGTTGAAATATGACCAGATATTCCATGATCATATGCCATTGATGCGGAAAGTTCTGGAGAAGACTCTGCTATGTATTTCGAAACGCTATCTATCGCGAACGTTTTAGAGGTGTCCATTATTGTAGTACTCACAATAGTCCCGTTTTCAACACCTTTATATTCCTTTTGATTAACAGCATCTAAAAACTCCTCCTTAGAAGGAAATCCTTTTAGTTTAGACAGTCCTTTGGTTTTCTGAAGTATCTTCTCTATAAATCCAGATCTATCGTTAAAACTTGTGTTAGATGTCGTTTCAGACATACTCAATTTAGATAATTTTGAAATAAAATCAATAGCTCCTTGTGTCGTGTTTATTATCAAGCCATTAGGGGTTTTATCAATCCCTTCTATTCCCGTTGCTAAGCCTTGAAACCTTTGACCATATGTAAGTGATCTTTTCTTAGCTCCCATTGCTGCAGCAAATTCACTCTTTAAAACATCAGAGCTGTAAGTGTTTTTAAAAAAGGTGTTTAAAGTTTCTTTCAAATAATCCCCTGCAGCTTCAGAAGTTTTCTCATGGTTTAAATACGCTAAAATATGATTAACAGCTATGTTAAAAACACGAGGGTTTCCTAGGCTGTTTTCTTCAGTGAGCAACACTAGACCTAAGAGATATTGCCTTCCAGACTCTTTTGCGTCTAAAGCATATCCTGCTATGTACTGAGATGATTGTTTTGTGGTTGTGTTGTGAGCTACATCAGATCCTTCTTGAGCGGAAGCGCTACTACCGTGTGGGCCACCTGCCATGCCATAGCCAACTGTCTCACCGTAAAGGGGAAGGTTTGCTGTACCTTGCTTAGTTCTATCTACATTGTGAAAGCTCATAACCACCTGACCGTCCTTATCCACCAAGCCAGCATCTATCATAAGCTGCTTAAGTTCAGCGAAACTACCTACAGTTGCAGATTTTATTTCGCCGTTTAAAATTTTGTTAAAGTTGGCCGAGTTAGCAGCAGTAAACATTTTATTTCGCTTATCATATTTTATTACCCTTGATGAAGCTAAACCGTTATTATCAATTATATTAATATCAAGTAAATCATCCTCCAGAAATTCACCTGCTTTAAGTCTGTCCATCCTATCAGCAGCATAGTCTAACTCTTCTTGAGAGGCTATACGTAAGTCGGGAATACGATTTTTGTATGACGGCGAATCTTTAGGAAGCAGTTGCCATGGCGCGCCAAAATCTTGTATCTCCTCGTTTATACGCACCGCCTTTTGCTCAAACGATTCTGTCATGCGTAACCCACTCATATTAAATATCTCTGGGTTTTTAGCAGGGTTTATGTAATTTTGAGAACCCCCAGCAATTTTTTCTAGATCTTCCTTTTCTATAGAAGAGTCTATAAGAGCTTGAATATTTGCAGCTCCTATTTCATAGTTTTCAATTTCAGTCTCTATTTCTGACATTTCACCTGACCCAACGGCAATACCAATCATATCATTATCTACAGGCAGGAAATCCTGAGCGTTGGTGTGGTAGTGTAATTTTTTATCGGACTCATACCAAAGATCCTGCATCTGTTGAGAAGCTTTTATCTTTTCCGCAATCAAATCCTCTCTATTCTTTTGTGTTCTCACCCGCTTTTGTACCACTATATCTGAAATCATGGTAGGGAGGGGTTTAAAAACCATCTTCCCATTTCTTATTATAGGGTTAGGTGGGTTTATGTCTTCCCATTTACCATCCTTTTTGTACTGTAGATTTGTAATAGCAACCTTTGCTTCACTGTTACCAGTTTTGCTAGAGTACCAATACTCAAGGTGGCTCCTATCTTGTATCTTCCACTCCACATCCTTCAATTCGTTTCCTCTCCTGTCTTTCTCCACAAAAACGTTTGTATACGTCCCTCTCTTTCGTCCTACTACGTTTTGAGTGTACTTTATAGTAATCGGTCCCTGGCTAAAGTCTATACCCTCGTTAGGGTCTATACGACTGCTATTTAGCCCCATCCGATCTAAAATTCTTTCTGCTTCTGGAGATGCTTTAGCTTCTGTGGCGTTTTTTCCTTTTTGTAAGTTTAATTTTCTTGATCTTTCAGAAAACTTTAGAGCTAGCATAATTACATCCTCTTCTCTGCTAAAGTCGAAATCTTTCATTACCCCAAAATCCATAAGGAGTTTCTTCCCCCAGTTTTTGAACCCCATGTCAGAATCTTTTAACGACACACCTTGTACGTTATACTCTAATCCTCCATCAGTATTTCTTCTGATAAACTCCCCACGGGCTATAGCCTCCATAAAGTTGTTTACAAGCTCTTTGTTTAAAATCCTCTTAGCCTCCTCTGAAAGGTTCTTGCCTTCAGCACGAAACGTAAACTCCACAATCTCCTGGATCTTAGGGTCTTTCATTTCTATTATCTGCTGAGCCATTGCGTTGAGAAACTTCTCCCCTTGATCTTTTTGTTTCTGTACATGCTCTGCATACGTCTCCTCATCTTTCTTTTCCAAAGAATTCCAAGACTCTTCAGATAAAACCAACTCTCCGTTTATAAACCTCTCAAAAGCTAAATGACCATACTCATGTGTTAACACTCTGCTTATATCAGCTCCCTCACCTACATATATGTGTAATTCTTTTCGTTTACTCTTAACCATGTTTCCCTCTTGGTCAAACATACCATCGGTCTCGGTTTCAATATAGAGTCCTTCAGCACCTGAAGACACCCCGTCCATAGAATCTATTGTTGTATGCGCAATGATTTCGACATCAGGGTTCTCTTTAAGTATATCATTAAATTGATTAATTACAGCCTCTGACATACCTGCTTCTTTAAGCGACGCCCTTATGTCATCACTTATAGCTCCGCTAAGAAGGGTGGCATCCTTTAAATCAAGCGGGGTTTTTGTTCTATCAACCGCCTCCTCTTGTGTAGATAGACCGCTTGTTCTAAACCCTTGTGATATAAGGTTGTTTTTTAACATAAACTGAAACATCTTCAGCCTCCCGTCATGTATTCTTTTTTGCTTTTGCTTTGCTTTACGCTCTTCTGGAGTCAACTTAACCCCCTCTTTACCAAAATAGCTACTCTCCCATTCGTTGGGTAGGAAGCTTCCGTACTGATCAACTAACCTTCCCGCGCTGTTTCTACTCACCTCGATACCTAAAGCTGCGTTCATTTTAGACAGGTTACTCTCGACAACCAAAGCAGCTAAAAGAGAGTTATGCTCTGTAGTGTAAGGACCAGAAGCTTCGTCTAGAAGCTCCTTCATGTCTTTGTTTTTACCCTCAAACCTCTCCATCAACTCGTTTATTCTATCAACCTTCTCTTTGTTTTCTGGTTTTCCAAGAACCCCTGCATGCGCAAGAGGTGCCATTCCTGGAGTAATACCCATATCATTGAGAGTCTTTTTAATCTCCGTCCACTCACTTTTAGTTAACCCTTGACCCCAATCGTTACCTATTTGATTTAGTAGAGAGCTTCTAGAGTTTCTATCAAAAGAAGCTCCGTCCATAGCTCTTTGATATAAAGCTGCGGTATTCTGTGCCGTTTTTATAGACACACCAAAAGCAACCCCCATGTGACCGCCTATTCTTCCTGCATGATTAGCTTCATCCCAGTTGATCCAATGATCGAATTCAAGACCTAGAGCAGACCTATCATTTGCCTTCTGCCAATATCCTGTAACCGTTTCCTCAAGTCTTTCTTCAGTATACCCAACAGCAGCAGCATAAGCGGTTCCCACCATAATGTTTTTAACGGTGTTTCCAAACTGCTGTTTCATGGTTCTTTCTATAGGAGCCATGGTTTTACCAGCAAATTTCCCACCTTTAAATTTGTTATATAGACTCCATCTTCCACCAAGCTTACCAATCCCTAAAGCTTTACCTATAAGTAGGTTACCAGCTAACTCACCTCCGAACTCTGCAGCTCCGTGTGAAAAAGCGTACCACATTTTTTGACTTTCAGAAAGTCCTCCATAACGAATATCTTTACTTAATACATCGTTATAGTATGTCGATCCAGCTACACCACCCATTAAAGTAGACTGGAAGGCAAAGCCTGCGTACATACCTCCCACCGCATAAGCTGGTATAGACATAACTTGTGTTAATAATGAAAGGGGTGCTGACCTGTAAGAAGGCATAGCCACCTCAGTTCTGTACGCTAAGCTCATCGCATCCGCAAGCGCTCCAACTTCAAGTTCTGTTATATGATCCCTGTTGTAAAATGCAGTCTCACCAAGCTCATACAGTACATCCTCACTAAGCGATATCTGAGTTACGGCTTTACTCAAAGAAGCTTTTTTCTTTTCCAAAACTTCTTGGTACTCTATAGCTTTTTCTCTTTCTAACTTTCTGTTAAATTTTTGCTCTCCAGACATTACAAAGCCTTCGTCCCCCATACTAGAAAACCTGTTTTCAAGTTCTTTTACCGCATCCCCCCACATTGATATACCCCTCAAAGCATCATACCACCCAATTTCCATATTGAGCCCAAATTGACTCCAATATTCATCTCTTTTTGTCCATTCACCCATTGAGATTGGACCTTCCAAGTATGGTCTAATAGCTATAACACCCTCCTGCTGCTCCTCTCCAAAGAGTTCTTTAGACAGGGCCATAAGTTTAGGGTCTTTTACGGAATCATTAAATATTCTATCCTCTAGCCTCTCAAGGTAATTTTTATATGTTTCGCCTTTTTTTGTTGAAGTAGAAGAGGCCCAAGCCTCTGGAGATAATGCGACTTTTTGCATTATAAGGTTATCTACAGCAGCCCCGCCACGTATCTTCATTTGAAGCTTGATTGCTTCTTCTGTTAATTCACTCCCATCGTAAAGAGAAGTTAAACGTTCATACTCTTTTCGGTTACCCGTTCCGTCCTCTCCAAAGCCTTTTTTAGCCTCGGCATCAGCCAGTGCTTTATATTTTTCTACAAGAGGTTGAGAATTTGCTTCTGCTAGTATCTCCTCACGCAGTTTCCCCGTGAAAGATTCTATAGTATCCTCTGCTCCAAATAAGTCCCCCCATTCGACACTACCTCGGTCTGATTCGCCATAACCTAAATTAACAGGCAGTCTTTTTTTGCTAAGCTTAACCTTTGATAGATCATACTCGTTATTGAATAATGTGCCTACAGTGTTAAAATCTATCTCTCTAAAAAACGGGGTAAGATTTTTTGACTTCTCCGATTGCTTTAAGTTAAAGTTTGCAACTGCTCCGTCATATTCTTCTATATAAGACTCTCTGTCGCTCTTGTACGCGTCTACATTTGCATAATAGTTGTCAATCTCTCCCTGGTCAGGCTGTCTTAAGTAAGTTTCCCCTGGCGTAGAAAGTGAGGGCACATACATAGGTGCAGGTGCCTTAGGTACGGGGGTATTAAAAACAGGTGGGTTAAACTCAGATTCTTTAAAACCGTATTCTATTTGAAGATCTTCAGGTATCCCGTCTAATGAGCGTGGAGTAAGACTAGCCTCAACACCTTTAAGTTGATTTTTATATCCCTCAGGGAGTAAACTAACTTCTGGTGTACCCGAGGCGGTGCTCTCCGCTTCCGATGGTAATGTATAGTCCGATAAACTCCCTAGTAAATCCGAAGCCAAACCCGATTCTGGCGGTACGAACTCTGGCACGGTTCCCCCGTTTGCCATTGAAACTTTTTTTGGTTTTCCCTTTAAAAAAAAAAGCCTGCTTATCGCTTATCAGATCGTTGATGAACTGGTCATCATTTTGAGAAAGTTTCCTTGTCGCCATGTACGTTATTTATTACAAATATAATCAATTAAATGCCACTACTGCCCTCCGTAGTACAACTGCCCGTCGGCTCCGAAGTATGGGATGTTCCCACTTTGAGTGTTCTGTAGTATCTCTTCTCTCTGGTCTGGGTTTTCTTTAACGTAATCCAGTAGGCTAGATAAAGTTAAATCCGCCTCTTGTTGTCCTTGACTCTCTATGAGTATTGGTTCAATCTTCTGTGCGAATTGCATATCCCCCATCAGCTGTTGACCAGCGTTAGGAGCCTGTTGAGCGGTCTCGTCATTAGGGTTAGGCATAGATGCAAATATCTGTGATTCACTATCATTATGGCTTCTTAAGGCCTCCATACCTTTCTTTATTGCGTTGCTTCTATCACCTTCGGTTACACCTGCAGCGTACCCCAGCTGGGCTAAGATACTTATGTACTCTTGGTTGGTTTCACCGTTCTCGTTATGTGGACTAATAACTATATTCGTTGCCGTCTTAACATTTCTTGTCTTAGAGGCTGGTGGTTTAATCCCTTCGACTCCCACTAAGTATGGGTTTACTTCAGTTATATCCTCCTCCATGTACATCTCTGCACGCACGAATAGGTTTGGTACGTCGCTCTCATCCATAGCTACACCTAGCACCCTGTATTGATCGCTAACCTCCATTAAGCGGGGGTCCTGATCGTCCTGGGGTACATGCGTGCTCTCTATCATAATAGAGGATTTACCTATACCTGCCTTAGGTACCATTAACGTGCTTATACCACTACCGAACTTCTCACCCCCTTGTAGGTCACTACCTGGAACCATAGGTCCAGTAAAGCCTGCATTAGGTCTTGTGAAGCTGTCTAGCTGGAACTCTACAGAAGATGGGAATACTTTAGGGCCGTCGTCGCTTTTAGTAGAAGGTTTGTCCATTAAGTTCCCGTCTAGGAACCGCATCGTTTCATCTATGTATTCACGCATATCCATAGGTATATAACCCTCTTGTTCTGCGTTTTTATTCTGATCGTCTACTAGGATAGCCTGAGATTGCTCCTCCCCGTAGTTTGAAACAAACTGAGTCTGTGCAGTAGCTACAGCTGACTGGTTGCCTGAGGCGGTTGTCGTCACCCAATCTCTGAGCAATGATTTCTTCTCCTCCAGAGACATATTTTGATTGTTCTTCAACCTGTTTGCAGCTGCGGCAAACTCCTTAGAGAAAGCTCCTGGCAAAAGATTGTCGTATGGGGAAACCGTTGGCGCGTAGTATTCTTTAGATCCGCGTGTAGGGGAGCTTTGTACAGGACCGAACTGATCTGCTCCGCTTTCATCCTGCAACCTCGTTCCGTTTATATCTACGTAATACCCGTATGCATCTCCCGTAGCGGGATCTACCTCCATAGACCCAGGCTCTATACCTGAGCTATTCCATTGCATATTTTTGTAGTCTAGAGATTCTTTAGTATCCCCAAGCTTTAATTTCTTGTCTGTCCATTGTTTAGAGCCGCTGACATAACCCTCTAGAGTCTCCTTCTCTGACTTGGTGTTCTTTTGGTGATATTCTAGTTCGTCAAACCTGGTGTTCAGTGCGTTAACGTCGTCAACAAACTCACCCCTCTTACTCCCCGTATAATAGAAATTCTTTATCCTATCCGATAACCATTCTTTCTTAGCAGAAAACACCTCTACATCTACGTCCGAAAACTTAGATACATCAAAACCTTTTAATTCTTTTTGCTGTGCGTCTAGCGTCTTCCGTTGCTCCTTCTCCACAAGTAAGTCCTGGGCTAGCCTAGACTGCTGCTGCTGCTTAATAAGACCCATCTGATCGTTAACGATGTCAGAAAAGCTCTGCTTAGGTAGCTTAGGTTTTAGGTGCTCGTAATATTTATTTTCCATATTTAATCAAATTGAGATTCATCAAGAAAACGAACCGCATCATACAGAGCCATTAAGTCTCGTCTACTTGGATCTTTTTTTCTCTTTATTCTATCATAAGCCTTTTCCATGCCTTTGGCTTGTTTCGGGTTGATGACAAACTCACCACCTGTCATGCGAATACCTGTATCCTCTAAACCCCCCGCTTGCTGAGCCATTAACATCATTTCGTTTTCCCCCTCTTGAAACTCTCCATCTCCGTCGTCGTGATTAAAAACCCCAGGAGTTTCTTGTACTACACCTCCTTGAGCGAATGAATTGTTAGGATCTCCGTCTAAACCTCCTGTTGAACCAAGACTTGTAGGATCATAACCAAGAATATTTTGGAGAGCAGAGTTACTGCTAGGCACCTGAGGAGAGGGTGAAGGGAGTGAATTGTTAGGGTTGTTTCCAAGTAAAGATGAACTACCAAGATCAGTTAATAAGTTACTTGTATTGTAAGGGGTTTCATTAAAATTAACCCCCTCTGCCAATCCTGTAATGGGGTCAGGGGTTCCACCGCCAAACATTCCTTTTATTGTATTTATCCCGTCATTCTGAAGGAAGTTCATACCTCCGCTTACCGCGTTTTGGATACCTCCTTGCTTCTGTTGCTGAGCCATTAAGCTCTCTTGCTGAGCCATCTGTAAAGCTCTTTGGTTTTCGTCGTAGTCCATCCCGAGTCCCTGCATATCCTGATCGTAACCCGCACGAGCATCTTGCTGTGCATACCCAAGCCCTTGGTTGAAGGCTCCCTGCTGTTGCTGCTTCTCAACAGCGTCTTTCTGTGAGTTAGCTTCTGTAAGGGCTCTCTGTATGTTAGCTGGATCTCCACCTGAATCTATAGCCATTTTGGCTGCGGCAAGTTCAGAAGAATCATCCTCCTGCTGGTTGCTAACCCCACCGAGTATAGTAGCGTTACGTACCGCCGCTGCGGTTGTTTCAGAATCCATAGCTCCAGGAGCTTTAAGATTCTTCATCTGCTCCCTGATAGAATCTCCCTCAGCTCCGAGCATGTCTATATCTCCCTCGGCCTGCCTCTGACCTATTCCCCCACCTATAATATCGGCAATACCCGCTCCACCCGTTATAGCCGCGTTTGTGCGACCTTGTTTCTGTTGAGTGGATTGATAGTTAGCCCGCTGCTCTGGGGTCATATTAGCCAACTGTATAGCATTTTGATTCTGCCAGTAGTTAGAGGGGGTATTTGTGTTTGGGGGCATAGTTACAAATTTAGTGAATTTAACCTAAACTACCGTCAAGCTTTGTCCTTTCATAATCCACATTGATTGCAAAAAGCTCAAAAGCCTCAGAGGAGTCGGGTAAAGTTAGTTTTATTCCAGCGTACGGACCTCGCATAGTGTCTCCGTCTTGTACGGGGTTAGTCATTATATATACAGGTACTGTAGATGAACTGTCAGATAGATTAACTGCAAAAGCTGCGGCCACATTCGCTACAGTATTATTAGGAAGAGAAAATGGATCAACGCTCTTAACTTGTATGCTGTTTGTCTCTTCATTGTATCCAACGGCTGTAAACCCAAAAACAGGGAATCCATCCGAGGCATAAATATACAGAAGCCCACCAACATCTAATTTATACGCATTTTTTAGCTCACTGCCGAAAAATAAAAAAGAGTTAGGCGAAACGGGTAGCGCAACGTCAGGGATGTTTATTAAGGGAATATCCCAGCTATCGTTCTCGTTGAAAGAAGTTGGAGCTATTTGATTAACATTCACAACCCCCACAAAAGTTAAATTAGAAGTAGAGTTTATTGCAGACCTAGGCATGGAGCTATATTGATTCCCCTCCTTCTCTACAAATGCACCAAAATCACCTGTCTGTAGTGCGTTAGTGCCTCTATCTTTGTTTGTATATGCAGACCCTGTCCAGCCGCTAGTACTGCTTTCTATAGATAGAGCTTTAAATATCTTAACGGAAGAAGGGTTTTGGTTGGATACAACCTCTAGCGTAGAAGGCTCCGAGGGTAAATCATAAAAACTATTATGTGTTAAGTTTTCATTATGCTTCCATACCATCCTAGTATCCCCTAAGCTCTCCGCGCCCCCCGTTATATTACTTGATAGAAAATCATTATCCATAGTTATA
>TARA_R110002126_G_scaffold15234_12_pt1 | contig 12845 bp, 17 predicted proteins | sample TARA_R110002126 | Tara Oceans TARA_R110002126 (sample SAMEA4397536) | marine metagenome | biome: Polar Biome; feature: [DCM] deep chlorophyll maximum layer (ENVO:01000326); material: water (ENVO:00002006), including particulate matter (ENVO:01000060) such as... | depth 30 m
TTTCTGTTTATCATTATCCAGAAAGAAGGAAGATAAAGTTCATGGAACCGGCCGAGTGCATATTATGAAAAACAGATACGGGATGGATGGTATGACTTTCGGAGCTAAGATCGATACTAATAATGGGCATATTGAATTAACGGAAGATATGCCAATTTATGAAGATACTAGTTCCAACAGCACTACCTCATTCTCCCAAGTTGATTCATTCGATAAACGAGAGCTTGCTAAGAAATTTGCACAGCTTTCTAATTTCTCTTAAAAAAACAGGGAATTTTTAATTAAAACTAGATACTTATCAAATACAATAGGAAATAAAAAATGGATATTAGTCAAAAAATTTTAAGCGATGTAACAGTCTTCTTGAAATACGCAAAGTACAAGCCGGAATTAAGCCGGAGAGAAACCTGGCAAGAGTTGGTCGTGAGAAACAAAGAGATGCATCAGAAAAAATACCCTCAACTTGCCGAGGAGATTGAAGCAGCTTACAAATACGTCTATGATAAGAAGATTTTACCTTCAATGCGTTCTATGCAATTTGCCGGACGTCCTATTGAGGTGAATCCTGCCCGTATCTACAACTGTGCTTTCTTACCGATTGATGATTGGAGAGCATTCGGGGAAGTAATGTTCCTACTTTTAGGAGGAACCGGGGTAGGTTATTCAGTTCAGTATGATCATATCGAGAAATTACCTGAGATCAGAAAACCAAATCCAAATAGACTTAAAAGATTCTTAATCGGAGATTCGATTGAAGGATGGGCTGATGCAGTTAAAATCTTAATGAAATCCTACTTCAGAGGAACTTCAACAATGCACTTTGATTATTCAGATATCAGACCTAAAGGAGCAAGATTAGTTACCGCAGGCGGTAAAGCACCCGGACCAGCTCCTTTGAGGGAGTGTCTTACTAAGCTACAAGGTATACTTGAATTAAAAAAAGACGGAGAGCGTCTAACTACTATCGAAGTTCACGATATGGTTTGTCATATTGCAGATGCAGTATTAGCAGGTGGTATCAGAAGAGCAGCTTTGATTTCTTTATTCTCTGCTGACGATGATGAGATGATCGCTTGTAAGTCAGGAGACTGGTGGGAATTAAATCCTCAACGTGGAAGAGCTAACAACTCAGCTGTTTTATTAAGATCAACTACTGAAAAAGAACAATTCTTAGATATCTGGAAAAGAATTGAAGCATCAGGAGCAGGAGAGCCAGGAATCTACTTTACCAATAATTTAGAGTGGGGAACTAACCCATGCTGTGAGATTGCTTTACGTCCTTTCCAATTCTGTAACTTATGTGAGGTAAATGTTTCTGATATTGAATCTCAAGAAGATTTAAACAACAGAGTAAAGGCAGCATCTATGATTGGAACTTTACAAGCTGGTTATTCTGACTTCCATTACTTAAGAGAAGTTTGGAAACGTACTACTGAAAGAGAAGCTTTGATCGGAGTATCAATGACCGGTATCGGCTCAGGAGCAATCTTGAAGTATGATATGGAAGAAGCTGCTGAATTAGTAAAATTAGAGAATGAAAGGGTTGCTAAGATTCTAGGGATCAATAGTGCCGCAAGATGTACTACGGTAAAACCTGCAGGTACAACCTCATTAACACTTGGAACCTCTAGTGGAATTCATGCCTGGCATAACGACTACTACATAAGGAGAATGAGGGTAGGTAAGAATGAAGCAATCTACACTTATCTAAGCATTTACCATCCTGAACTATTAGAGGATTGTGTATTACGTCCTCACGATACTGCAATACTTGCAATACCTCAAAAAGCACCAGAAGGAGCAATCTTAAGAACAGAATCACCTTTTGATCTTTTGGAAAGAGTAAAACAGGTAACTAAGGAATGGATTAAGCCCGGTCATCGGAAAGGAAACAATAGTCACAACGTTTCTGCTACAGTTTCTATTAAAGATGAGGAGTGGGGTACAGTTGGTGAATGGATGTGGGAGAACAGAAAATTCTATAATGGACTTTCAGTTTTAAACTACTCCGGACATTCCTACAAGCAGGCTCCCTTTGAGGATTGCACAGAAGAAGAGTACGAAAGATTACTGCAAACCTTATCCGATCTTGATTTAACTAAGGTAATCGAACTTACAGACGAAACCGATCTAGCAGGAGAAGCAGCTTGTGCTGGTGGTGCTGGCTGTGAGATAAAATAATCTTAATCTTAACATAATACTAAGGCCTGGGTTTTTACTCAGGCTTTCTTATCTTTATAAGAGATGAAAACATTAGTTATATCCGACGTCCATATTGGATCAAAAGGATGTCAAGCAGAAGCTATTCTAAATCTACTAAAGGAAAAGTACGACCGGTACATACTGGTAGGAGACATAATAGACGGATGGCTTTTTAAAAAATATAAAAAATTCTCTTATAGTCACACCAAAGTCATCCGCCGGCTTTTAAAACTCTCCAAGGATAAGGAAGTAATCTGGATTGCCGGTAACCACGATGAATTCCTGAGAAAGTATTTAGGAACAGAGGTTGGTAATATTAAAATTGTGGATGAGTGGACTGAAAACGGAGTCTGGTTCTGCCACGGGGATCATTACGACGGAGTAGTAAAACTCAGATGGTTAGGAGTCTTAGGATCAGTCGGATACGATCTAGCAATTGTACTTGATAGACTATTAAAAAAGACTGGGTATAATTTTTCTTTATCCAAGTACCTAAAAAACAACGTCAAAGCAGCAGTCTCCTTTATGGTCGATTTTGAGAATGAGATGATAAGGCAGGCTAAAAAAAGAGACTGTCACACAGTGATCTGCGGGCATATACATAACCCAGAAGATAAGATGATAGACGGTGTACGTTATTTAAACACCGGAGACTGGATTGAGAATTGCTCTTACATTGATTATTACAACCTCCACGGCACATTTAAATTATGCAAAAACTACTCACCATCGTAATTCCTTGTAAGAACGAGGAAGCTTATATTAAGGATACTCTATTTAATTTAAAGCAGCAGGGCATCGGGCAGACTAAAATTTACCTGGCAGATGCACGCTCTACAGACCAGACCCGGGTTGTAGCTGAGAATTACGCCCATGAGTTAAATTTAAATCTAACAATCATACCCGGTGGACTTCCGGCAGTGGGTAGAAACAACGGAGCCAAATTAGCAAAAACCCCTTATGTACTATTTCTGGACGCAGATATTACCTTTACTAATCCTACGGCGATTGAACAGGCGCTGGATACCATTTCTAATAGAGAGTTTGATATGGTTTCTTCTAACCCGGTTTACCATGGTCCAATCGATCGGATGGCCTGGTTACTGTTAAAGATTAATAAATACGCAACTTTGTTCCTGGCAAAGACTCACCCGTTTGCCATCGGAGGATTCACCTTAGTGAACAGAGAAGTATTCTCAGCCTTAGGAGGGTATGATGAGAAAGCAACCCAGGCTGAAGACTGGCTTTTATCCAAGCAGGTATATCCAACCAAATTCAAGATCATCCCAGATTTATTCACCCAGGACAATCGCCGGTTCAAACGTTACGGTTATTTAAATATGATTAAATTAATTATTAGAAACTGGTGGAATAGGAATAATACCAACTATTTCTATAAAGATGCCGGCTACTTTAACTGAAGAAGATTTTTATATTGAGGAGGGTAAGTACGTACTAACTTCCAAGTACCATCTCAAAAGAGGAACATGCTGTGGTAATAAATGCCGCCATTGTCCCTATATACCTAAATACAAAAAAGGAAACACCGAAGTATCAGGTTCTTCAGACTATTTATCATTAAAGTAATCACCTACTAAATCTAAATATAAACGGGGTATTAATACTAATCTTTGGAATCTTGTTTATATTAGATTATTTTGTGAAACGTAATCAAAAAAATTGAAACTATGAAAAAGGTAATAAAATGGCTTGAAGGATTGCTTAAGGACGAAAAAGGCACTCCATCTTCTAAAAGGTTCATCGGCATTATATCCGGCCTGAGCTTATGTACTTCTTTATTCATTAACTTATTTACCGAGCATCCAGTAGATGCTAACCTAATCTCTGCAGTAGCTGCTTTAGCATTCGGTGCTCTAGGGTTAGCTTCTGTAGATAAAATTTGGGGTAAAAAAGAAAAAGAAGAAAATGGCGGAGAAGGAGCTTAACGAAAATCTTTCCTTTAAAGTATCACTAAAGACTTTAGGAGGGATAGTAGCTTTAATTTCTACTGCTATCGGATACCATTATTACCTAATGTCTGAAATAGATGCAGCTAAATCAACACCTAAAATCGGCACAGGGTACTATATAGTAGATCCAGCAGACCCCGCGGCTAAAGAATCATACCCTCCTTCACGTCAAGAATATGAAATGAAGGATGAGCTAGCTCGTAGAGAAATCATGTTACTCAAAGAAGAAATAAAAGAATTAAAACAAAAATGAAATCGTTGCCATTAATTATTTTTAGCATTTTAAGTCTGTTAGGAATTGTATCTTACACTAGTATAGAATTCCCAGGAGTAAAAAATCAAACACAAATAGCCCCAGTCTCTCAATTTATTAGAAAGCCTGGAAATGCTGCCGTTCAATTTAATAGCACCTGGAATAAAAAGAATGAATACAGATGGGTTCCTATTAAAGGAATGAGATACATGGAGGTTGATATAGATAAATTCCCTCAATACCGTCATAAATACAGACTCAAAAGCTTACCCACAATAATTCTTTATAATAACGGAAAAGAAGTAAAACGCTTTGAAGCCGATATTATGATGAAATTAAATATTAAACCAAACGAAATACAAATTAAATAAGATATGTCCTATCCGTTGCCTCCAATTACCATGGTTGACTTTCCAAGCAACCAATACTACTCACAGGTTTTTTCTAAAAAGCAGATCTATCTGCATCATACTGCCGGAGGTCCGAAAGCATCCTCTGTTTGGAATTGGTGGAAGAATGATAAGGGCAGAATCTCCACTTGCATTGTTATAGATCATTCAGGAGAAATCCAGCAAGGCTTTTCATCCAAGTACTGGGCCTACCATTTAGGATTGGCTAACAAGCATTTTGGAGTTATGGGCCTACCTTATAAAAACTTAGATAAAATTTCTATTGGAGTTGAGATTTGTAACTGGGGTCAGTTGACTGAAAAGAATGGTAAATTCTACAACTACGTTAACGGTGAAGTTCCTTCAGATCAAGTAACAGAATTAGAAACTCCTTATAAAGGGTACAAATACTACCACTCATACACAGACGCTCAAATTGCTTCTACAAAAGAATTACTCCTATTCTGGAATGATGCCTACGGAATTCCTTTAACTTACAATGAGGATATCTGGGGTTTAACTCCAAGAGCATTCAAAGGAGAGAAAGGAGTATTCACTCACAACTCAGTTAGAAGAGATAAGGTGGATGTTTACCCGCATCCTAAATTAATTGAAATGTTAAAATCAATCGCATAATATGATGAAAACAGGACTCTACTCAACAATCACGTTTACAGCTGCTTTAACGTTCTTATGTAGCTACTTCTTTAATTTAGCCATGGATAACGTTGAGCAGTTTTTAGCAATCATTGCTTTGGTTTTTATGGATGGGTTCTTTGGCATTTTAGCCGGTATTAAAAGAGAAGGGTTTAAAACCTACAAAGCACTCCGGGTATTAAAAACAGCAGTTACCTGGGTTGCCATACTCTCAGTCCTCTTAATGATCGAAAAAGGCTTTGATGGTACTTTCTGGCTTTCAGAGACTGTGGTTGTGCCGTTTATTGTCTTTGAGATTATAAGCGTACTTAAAAATGCAGCCTCAGTTGGCTTAATTCAGCATAGTGTCTTAGTTGAGATTCTAAAAAAGATTGATCAGCATAAAGATCTGCTACCAAAAAAATAAGTTGCCTTTTGAATAAAGGTACCTATATTTAATTTTATGGGTAAAAAACTCTTTCCTTATATTATAGCATTATCGGCTTTAGCAGTCTCTGCCTCAGCCGGTTTTTATTCTGTATCTGGCTTAATGAAATTATTCGCCGGAGCAGCATTCGCAGTTGGAATCATGGCTGGATCTTTAGAAGTATCTAAGCTAGTGATTGCATCTTTACTTTACCAGTACTGGGACAGTCTAAATAAGGTTCTAAGAACCTATCTAACCATTGCAGCCTTTATATTAATACTAATAACCTCGGCAGGTATTTACGGATTCCTATCATCAGCTTATCAAGAGACTGCAAATAAGGATCAGATAACCACCCAGCAGATCACTGCTTTAGAATCTAAGAAGAAATTATTTGAGGATACTAGGGAGAATCTTTTAAAGGAAAAGCAATCCTTGTCTGAGCTACGGGGTATGTTATCTAAAAGTTCTACTAATCAATATACAGACAGCAGGGGGAATCTAGTAATCAGATCTAATAATGCAAGTTACAAGCAGATAGAGTCAGCATCCAAATCAGACGAGAAACTTTCTAGTAAACTCGATGTAGTAAATGATTCAATCTTCTCCATTGAGAATAAAATACTTCAGGTTAAAACAAACTCAACAGCATCCTCTGAATTAGGACCTCTAAAGTATCTTTCTGGATTGACTGGGTATCCTATGGATAAAATTATCAACTGGTTCTTACTTGTTATTATTTTTGTATTTGATCCTTTAGCTATCGCCTTAGTCATTGCAGCAAACTTTGCTTTCAAACATAAAGAACAACTGGAAGATGAGAAAATAGATATTCCTGAAAAGGATTGGATTGAAGACTGGGATGAGACTATAGCAGACGGGCTGGAGGACTTAGAGGAAGAGCCTGCTGAAGAATATGAAGAAACTCTAGAAGAACAGGTCAAACAGGCGGACTGGGAAATTCAAGATGAAGATAAAGAACCTTATGAAGTTTATACCGGCCCACAGGAACCTGAACTCACCCCGCTTGAACAGCAAATCCAGGCAATAAACAACGAGAGGAATCTTTCTGAATGGAAGAAGAAGCAGCTCATACAAGAAAAAATATACCAGGCCAGTAAAAATCCCGAAGGGAAAGTATACTAATAGTTGCTTTTGAAAATTAAAATTCGTATCTTTAGGTTATGTTAGAGGCAGTTAAACATACTTTAGGAATGTGTGGAGAGCATTGGCATCCAAATATTTTTACTTTAATAGCAGCAGGGGTTGGAAGTCTGCCAGGAATTTCGTATATTAGATATAAGTTAAAAAGAAACAAATAAAAGTTATGACAAATACATTCTCCTATTCAATTGCAGAGACGGAATGTCTCGTTTTTAGAACCGAATTAGATTGCTTTCACGTGTTCAGTAAACACGAAAGTACTCAGGAATCTCACATCGCAACCTATAAAGGCGGTAAATGGATCTTTGAAAACATGCAGCAAAGACAGTTCTTCTTCTTGTTGTTCGAACAGTATAAAGCCCAGTTCGGTAAAGCAGTTAAAGCCTATAATAGAAGCTTGAAAGGGAAACCGCACCTATACGAATTTAGATGTTTAAGAAGCAGGTTCTCTTTAAAGATCAGCAGGGTTAAGCGCAGTCTTTGGCAATCAATGTATAATACGTTTTACGCTAGGTAATAAATAAAAAAGCAATGAATATAAAAGATGGATTGGCACTAGCTGCTGGAAGTTTAATGATTGGGTGGATGTTGGTACATGCCGAGCCGGAGACAATCAAAATGCCATTACCGGCAGTAGATACAGTTGCGGTAGATACATCAACAGTAATTAACGTTAAAAATAAAACAGCTCTCTTTATAGGAGACTCTCATACGGCAAACCACACCAATGGCTGGCAGAGAGTGTTGAGCAAAAGAGCCGGATTCAATATGATTAACGCTTCAGTTTCCGGTAAAACAACTTACTGGATGTTAGAACAAGCAGTGTACCGTTTAAGTAATAAGATCGACTACTGCTTTGTATACGGAGGTGCAAATGACATGTATTCAAATAGTATTACCGTTAAAGAAGCAGTAGAGAATATAAAAGGGATTGCCAGGATCTGTAATAAATTAGGAGTAAAATGCGTAGTACTAACCGGATTTGATGCAATAAAATGCACTCGAACATCTAATCCAAAATATCCTCACAAGTACGCTGAATTACAGAAGATACTATTAACAGAAGGTATAGAAGGCGCTAAGGTGGTTGATACCAGGGTAGTAGCGAGAACGGACTGCTGGGATGGTTTATGCCATATGAACCCAGCCGGGCACAGGAAGATTGCAGAAAAGGTGATCGAAGACTTGCATTTTCAAGAAATTTAAAAAATATATAAAAATAAAAAATAAAGTATGGGGTATTGGGATGGTAAATGTTTCTTCTGTTTATTTTGGGGTACGTTAATTGTAATTGTAGGATTATCGGCTAAACCAATATACAAAAATATAAAAAAGAAAAATGAAACGGTTATTACTAATAGTGTTAATGTCAGTGGGAGTATTGACAGCACAAACAAAATGTGATTTTTCGAAAGTAACATTTGAGAAATTCAGTCAACGAGGAAATGAGATGTATTTCCGAACTAATTTAGATGAGGATGAGTGTCTTTATTTCTACTTTACTGCTTATGATTACCAGTTAAAACGATTAGATACAATACAGGCTTTTGGTAATAGGATTGGGGTTGTATTTAACTCTAAAGGTAAGTACCAAATGCGATTAAATGTAATTGATGAATGTAAAAAATGTGATACAGTACTTACATACGAAGTTAACATTACCATATTTGGGAAAGTAGGGGTTGAAGCTAAACCAGGACTTAAAAACTGCAAAGAATATTCAGTTGCAATGAAGGATTTTAAAGACACGTGCATGGAGTATTATTACTCAGTTTGGAAAGCTGAACCGTGGATGAATAAGTTAACAGATACCGAATACGAAAAACTATCTGATTCAGCATTATACTTTGGGTATAGCTTTGATGAAAAGTATTTAATTGACTATAATGTAAAATCAGAAAGGTCGTTTTATGTTGCGTTTAAAGATTCTGGCAGACACTTTGTAGTAGCTACCTGGTACAATAAATGCACGGGCATTGATACGTTTATGTATAAAAAATTAGATGTCTGCAAACGTTCCAATGTTTTGAATGTTAAAAACATTACTAAAAGTAAGGATTTGGAAATAATTGGTTATTATGATATGATTGGCCGTAAAGTTGATTACATGGAAATGGATGTACCGTATATTATAATTTATAATAATGGCACACGTCAAAAAGTAATGAGAACAAAGTAAGTGAAACATTTTTGAGGAAAGGCTTGCTTCGGTGAGCCTTTTTTCGTATATTTATATTAGCTATGAAAATAACAGTTATCTCAGATACACATAACAAACAACATCAGATCACCTCACAACTACCAGGCGGTGATCTACTAATCTTTGCCGGTGATATGACCTCGATGGGGAGAGAGTACGAAGTTCAAGAATGGATGGACTGGTTTTACAGGTTAGACCATTACGAAACTAAGGTATGTATTGCAGGCAATCACGATTTCCTCTTTGAAAAACACCCTGATAAGGTTGAAGAATTACTTAGTGAATACAAGGATCACATCGATTACCTTCAGGATTCATCCCTAAAGCTAAGCATCCCCGGAGTTGCTGATAACGTTCATATCTACGGTTCACCCTGGCAGCCGGAATTTTGCAACTGGGCTTTCAACCTCCCTAAATTAGGAGATGAATTAGCGGAAGTATGGCAAAAGATTCCTACCGATGTTGACATCCTAGTCACTCACGGACCGGCATGTGGTTATTTGGATTGCGTTGTTGGACGCTATGAGAACCTAGGGTGTGAGTTATTAACTGAAAGGATCTTAGAGGTTAAGCCAAAGATTCACGTGTGCGGCCATATACACACAGGCTACGGGTATATCTTTAACGGAGACACTCATTTCTTTAATGCATCAGTCTTAGATGAAAGTTACTACTATAACCAGAAACCACTTACCTTTGATTGGGATCCTATAGAAAATAAAGTTGTTTTCTTAGATTAAAGTTCGTATCTTTAGGTATAGAAAAAATAAATACAAGTTATGAAAAACAAATTTTATAAGTCACCAACCCTTAGAGAACGTTTAGTTAGTCTTAAGTACTGCTTTCTATTTTGGAAAGGAAGAAGCAGAGGCATGATCCATACCCGTAGTCTTAAATTAGATGATCTACGGTACATTTTTTTACCTAAAGGGTTTGAAGAAAAATATGGATATTTAGGAACTAGTATTTATGAATCAAGTCATTACTTCAAGGCTATTTATCCTCTAGTCTTAGCTTTAGACTATGAAGCAAAACCAAAATGGTGTCCAAGATGGTTCTTGAGATTTTTAGATGTGTTCGGAAATGACAGGTCTATTGTTAGGGTTCGCAATAGGAGATTGGCTAATTTACATAGTAAACTAACCAAGGGTATTGGTTTTATAGACTGGAAAACTAAATGGTCTGATTATGATTTACGTATTTCAGTTTCCGCCCCTAAGCACCTGCAGGATTTAGCTGATGATATTGAATCAGGATTTTATTCAAGAGGCAGACAAGATGAACTAGTAGAGGAAATACTACAATTAGATCCTAATGCCTCTATTATACGGGGTAGTGTTAGACGTTTAGAAGAGCAATTGGATGAATTAGAGAAAAAAATAATTAAGGAAAATGCAGGGCATAAAGTTGAAAGTGACGGTAGTATAAAATTTAACCACGAATAATAAAGATATGAAACTAGAAAATTTAAACCCAAGAGAATTAGAGCAATTACAAGTATTGCTTAATAAAATGAACCCTCTTACCCCTGTTGAGAAGGTGTATTTGGATCCTGTTAATAAAATGATTGATGATATTATAGATGCATTTGACTTTGATAAAGTTTGGACTACAATGGAGTATTTGGGTTGGAGATGGGGTGGGCAAGGAGTTCCAACTATAAAGGCTTTAGTAGAAGAAGCTAAGAGACTACTTGCAGGTGCTATTAAATCCAGATTAACTGACTTCAAAGACGAGTATTGGGAAATAGGAATTATCAACGGTACTGGTGGATTTCAAGCAACAGCCTATTGTGATGAATCTAAAACCAAAATAATGGGCTTAGATTTAAAATTTGTATTAGCAGAATGGGATGAGCAAATAGAGGATTAATATGACACCACAAGAACACGCATCAATAATTCAAGAGTTATTAAATGAGATAACACCTGAGGAAATGAAAGCAACAGAACGACAAATGCAGCTATTGGATTTTGCATTTTGGATATTAAATCATTATGGAATTAAAGAAGAGGACGGGTTTCACTATATTAATTCAATGGGTGAATATACTCCAACACATAAACTAATACAACATTATTTAAAAGACAATGGAAAATAAATACAATCAATGGTACTGGGGAATCTACAGATGGTTTAAATGGGAGGCAAAGTTTATCCCTAGACGTTTTGTAGCTGGAGTTAAAAACTTATGGAAGTGGTTCCCTGTTATTTGGAAAGATAGAGACTATGACTATCATTTTATTTTAGAGATACTAAAATTCAAATTACATAATGTTGCTGACCGAGTTGATAATACAAATCGTTTTGTTGATTCTGTAAACCAAGTTAGGGACATTAGACTATGTGAACGTTTAATCCAAAAACTACAGGATGGTTATTATGTAGATGAAATGCATGCCTATTGGGAAACCAAAATGAGAACAGAACCAATTGAAAACAGCACAAAATACTCATTAGAGTTTGATGACATTAGAGATGACATGCATATATATCTTTCTAAGTATCCAAATGATGTACGTAGGGCATTAAAATCTCGTTACCTAAGTAATAGAGAAAATCCAAGCAATAAACAAATTGGGGTTGCTGTATCATATCTTAGAGAACAAAGAGCCAAAACATTATTATTTAAAATAATGGATAGAAAGATTATGTCTTGGTGGGATTAATTTGGAATCCTGAAATATTATTCGTATCTTTATAGCATGGAAAATCAAGATAGTATTTGCTTTGTAGCTCGTATCAACGAGATTAAACTAATTGAAGGTGCCGATAACATTGAACAAGCCGTTATTGGTGGTTGGAATTGTATTGTTAAAAAAGGAGAATATAAAGTAGACGACCTAGTAGCTGTGGCGACTACGGATGCAGTCATTCCTCAAGGATTATCAGATGCAATGAACGTAACTAATTACTTACGTAAAGGCGGCCGTGTTCGGACTGTTAAACTAAGAGGCGTGTATTCTGAATGTCTAGTGATAGCAAATCAATTCCTACCGGCCGGCACTACCCGGGAAGGTAAAGACTTGATGGAAGATCTTCAAATTTTTAAATATGAACCGCCGGCAAGACAAGTTCAATTATCCTCAGGACGTAAAATTAAATACAAAGATAATCCAAACTTTGCAATTTATTATAAGTTTCCTAACCTGAAGAATGTTAGTGGATTGTTTACAGAAGAGGATGTAGTAGAAATTACTAGAAAGATTCACGGTACTAATGCCCGTTACGGAATTGTTAAGAAAAGTAAATTAACTATACTAGATAGGGTAAAGAAATTATTTGGTAATAAATGGGTTGAGTATGAATACGTTTACGGTTCTCATAACGTAGAAAAAGGATCTGATACACAAGGTTTTTATGATACTGATGTATGGAGAACAATTGCTGAAAAATATAATATTAGAGAAAAGTTATGGGCTTTGTTTAAGAAATACCACGGCATTCATATCAAAAACAATATTGTAGTTTATGGTGAAATTTATGGCCCCGGTATTCAAAAGAACTACGATTACAGTCTACCAGAACTTGAGTATGCTGGTTTTGATGTTATGATTGATGAACAGTATTGTAATACTAGGGAAAGCTATACCGTACAGACCCA
>TARA_R110002126_G_scaffold22446_1_pt1 | contig 12767 bp, 15 predicted proteins | sample TARA_R110002126 | Tara Oceans TARA_R110002126 (sample SAMEA4397536) | marine metagenome | biome: Polar Biome; feature: [DCM] deep chlorophyll maximum layer (ENVO:01000326); material: water (ENVO:00002006), including particulate matter (ENVO:01000060) such as... | depth 30 m
GAGGAAGATATTACCACCAGTCGAAGTGCCGCCACCGCCCGCAGCGCCAGTTGGGCCGGTGGGGCCCGCTACTGTGGAATTTGCACCTGTAGGACCAGTAGGGCCAGTGCCAGAAGGCCCGGTTGGCCCAGTTGGACCGGCTACCGTCGAAGCCGCCCCGGTAGACCCAGTAGGCCCTGTTGGCCCTGCAACTGTTGAAGCTGCCCCGGTAGAACCTGTGGGGCCCGTAGGCCCTGCAACCGTAGAAGCCGCTCCGGTCTGTCCAGTGGGGCCTGTGGGACCAGCAACCGTAGATGCAGCCCCGGTAGACCCGGTTGGACCAGTGGGACCAGTGGGACCAGTACCAGTAGGCCCGGTCGGTCCTGCAACGGTTGAATTAGCGCCCGTTGGGCCAGTAGGCCCCGTGCTGCCCGTAGGGCCCACAGTAGTAGATGCAGCGCCAGTTGGGCCTGTAGGCCCGGACCCCGTGGGGCCGGTGGGCCCAGTGCCGGACGGGCCGGTGGGGCCGGGCACAGTTGAAGCAGGTCCGGTAGCTCCCGTAGGCCCCGTAGGCCCGGTAATTCCCATAGGCCCCGTTGGGCCAACGCCTTGCAGATCAGCAATCTGCTGTGTTGTGGCTCGCTTGGATTCGCCAGCTTGAACAACTTCGAGTTGTTCAGTGCCGTTGAGAGCAACAGCCACGCCAAGGTTGGGAATCTGAACATTACTAGCGTAACGAGGCATCAGAGCGATCCTGTCTTGGGCACTTCATCAAAGCCGTAAGGCAAGCTGGGATTGTTTATAACATATCCGCCGCTGACGTATGCGCCAGTGAATGATGAGTTTTGCAAATCAAATTGGCTGGGATTGATAACCGTGATGGTCCATTTCCCGTTGGCCGCATCAACCCCATCAACATCGTTGATGATTACCCGCTGGCCTGTAATAAACCCAGAAGTGACGCTTACGGTGACGCGAATAATCCCGATTCCGTTGTTCGTGACATTGGTGATGTCGCGGAATGTCACAGCATTGGGATCGGTGCCGGGCTTTTGGTTTGTCCCGTAAGGAGCTTCGCCGGTCTGTTGCGTGACGCGAGTCCGGTCAGGAATGTCGCCATCAATGGTGGTAACGCGAGTGTCGCCTTGCTGAACCGGGATACCTGTCTGCGCATTGGTGGTGTTGTAACCCGACAATTGGCGGCGGTCGATCTCGTCCCAAGCGTAAGGCTCAACGCGCGGGTTCACAATCGGCGTAGGATCGGCAGGAATGATAATGGCGCGAAGCTGCTGCTGCGGCTCGTCATAGCAAGTATTGCAGACAAGAATGCGCTTGTTGATCAAGCTCGCACCCGCCCAATCGTACTGCCAGCGAAGGTTCACATGGTTGTACCAGATTGCGCAGCGGTCGCAGATCGCAAACGCTTGCGGGTTTCTGGCGCTAGTTCTAGCTCTGCCGGATCGGGATGCGTAACCCATTCATCCCCTCCATTAGCGGAAATAGCCGGAAATCATTGGGGAGATGTATTGCTGCGCCGTTTCAATGTTCTGGCTTGCCGCGATTTGGTACGACTCATCAGCCATTGGTTTGATCATTGCGACCGCAGCCGGGTTCCAGATCTGCGCCAGCCGCATCGCAAGGCCATAAGCAAACGCCTCAAGCCAGAGATAAGGTATTTCAACAGTTTGACCGTTTGTGAGAGCGGAATCCTGTATCTGACGAACCCGATAATATTTCAACGACTGCGGACCATTATCGGTGTTTGGAACGGGCCACAAAGTAATTGTAGGCCCAGTGGTTGCAGGGGTTTGAGTTGATCGAGACGCGCTGATCAGGCGGTCGAACCAGTAAACGGTTGGGAAGCCCTGCTGCTCCTTGTTAGGATAGCTGGCATACTCGGTGCGGCTCACCGGCATGATAATGCGGTCGATGTTTGCGCCAGAGTCATCGTTTTGGACGTAAGCGTCCAAGATCATGACAGTGTTGCCATCGACAGCATATGTCGCCTGATCTGTAACAAGAGCGGTCGTCACAAGATCAACTGCCCAGAGGTTTACACCCATGTTCGACCAGCGCGAGCAAAGCATGTTGGAAGCCATGCGAGCGGCTTCCATATGCTCTTGCAGCAGCGCTGTGTTTCGAATCCCAATCAGGTTGTAGGCGTAAAGCGTAAGCTCGCCTAAACCGGGATTGAACGAATAAGTGTCGCTCGTCGCCATTAGACAGGTCCGGCTTGAACGATCTGAGCCGTAACCGTTCCAGCGTTAGCCGACACGTTCAAACAAATGGCACGGCAAGGGATGGTGATTGCGCCACCTATAGCAGCCGAACCCGATGTAAAGCCCGGCGCTACAAACCAAGCAGCCGAACCAGCCGAATAGCCAGCAGCGTTTGGATTATCAAGAGAATACTCAACCGTGAACGTCGCGGTTGAGCTTAGCGAAACGGCAACGCCGATATTGAATGGGGTCTGGAAATCGTCAACAACGCAAATAGTGCTGCGACCTGTCCCAGTTTTGGTAAGAGCGGAGTACTGCATATCATTTCCCCTTGCTGCGGGCAGCGGCGGCGTTATCAACCAAATTTGGATAAGGACGCCCAGCGGCGCGAGCGCTAGCCTTTGCCGATTGAACCTGTTTGCGGCTCAGGTGCTTTTCCTTGGCGTCCTTTGGGGCGTCTTGTTCCCAAAAAGGTTTCTCGGCCATGTCAGCAATCCCATTTCCTGAGCGACTTATTGATGCGGCTGTCAGGATCAGCAGCTTTTGCAGACCCTGTCAGCTTCCGCTTCATGCCCGTCATCCTAGCACAGAAGCTGTCTTTTCGTGAACCGCCTTCTGGCTGCGGGCGCTTAATATCTTGACCCTGCGCTCTTAGTGAAGCGCGGCCCTTTTCATTAAGCCCGCCAGATGCAGACTTACCTTCCTTACGAGTCCATGCAGCGGTCACGGGAACCTCCTAGCAAAACGGGGGCACACGGCCCCCGTTAGTCTCACGTTAGATCAGGGGAGGATGATCTTAGTAGTGAGAAGACTTGGCGCGCGGCGTACCGCCAGAAGCCGAAGACATGACCTTACCGCCAGCCTTGCGGGGCATGCGATCCGCAGAAGCCTTGGCCTTGTCGCCAGACATCTTCACGGTCTTGCCGCCCTTCTTAAAGCCTTCAGCCTTATTCTTGGCTTCCTTGGCGACGTTGGACTTGCCGCCAGCGTAGAAATCGCCGCCGAGAGACTCGGTGGGGGGATTCCCAAGTTTGAATTGGCCTTTACCCTTCATGACGATCTCCTATAGCTTAAGCGTTTTCAGCTTGGATGTAGCGAATAACAAGATCACCAACGCCTGCGCCAGTATTTGCGGACAAGGCATAGATGATGTCGTCTGTTGCGCCCACGTTGGACCAAAGCGCAGTACGAGTGGCGTCAGTGCCCGGCGTCAAACCATTGATGCCAATGGATGCCACTGAGCCCGCCGAGACAAGTTCAGTCGCAGTCGCGGAAGTGCCAAGGCTAATGGTTGAAGCCGCACCACTCCAAGCCACCGTCGCCAAGATTTGAATCTGGACAATGTGGCTGTACGCAGGGATGACAATAGCTGTGGCGGTTGCCGCAGCAGTACCCGCTTGCGTGATTGGCACAACCTGTACCATCATAACAAATCCAACATTTTTAACAGTGCCAGCAGTGGTGCCGGTCGTGTTCAAAACGTCGCCAGCCTTGATGGGGCCAGTGAATGTAGTCGTACCCATAAGGGCCTCCTGCACGATATGATCACGCCGTCTGTGCAGAGTCCGCTAGGCCGGTCTGCGTGATCTGTTTGCCTAGATGAAAGGCGGGGCTTTAAACCCCGCCTCTTAGCATTAGGTCGGGAACGAACCCCAGATCGAACGCCAGTTGTAGTAGCCGAAGCTGTAGCGCTCGTAGCCTTTAACAAGCAGATTGTCGGTAACAAAATCGACTTGCATATCGCTTTCAAACTTCACTCTCTCCATGTAGGAGAGGCCGTCGATGTTCGTCAGCAGGAACCACGCCTTCGTGGAGGTCAAGAAGTCGTTGACCATGTAACCTTCGGGGAGGCCCCCGGCAGTCATCATAATCGCATTGACATCATTGTCCGCAGTGCCGGGACGCAGTTCAGTCTTTGTCAGACGGATAGCAACCGGCTCAAGCTGGGCGGGAACCACAAGCTTGCGGCCACGGGCGAAGATCTTCAGGCCAGCCTGATCCTTGAAGGCAGTCCTGATCCCGATCATGCCGTTCAACAGGGTGGACTCGTTGAGTTCCACGGGGGTTGAGGGAATGTTCGCAACAGTGCCGCCATCAATTGGATGGTCGCTGGCGCAGAGGGCCTTGCCGTCACCGCCGACAGAACCGTTGTAGGTCGTCGCGGTGTTGAGGACGTTCGCGCCGTAGATTTCCTTGGTCTGATGGAAAGATTCAATCAGGCCGAGGTTCGAAGGCATGAACTGGGTCTTGTACAGGTTGTCATCAATCGCCTTGCGAGTGATGGCATAGCCGAGAGCGATCTCGGTGTGCTCCTGATTGTAGACATAACGCTCGCCAGCGCCGTTATCAAAGGCAGTCTGACCGCCTTCGGTCTTAAGCTGAGCGAGACCCAAGAAACGCATTTCTGCGGTGCGCTCAAGCGCCATCTTGGAATCGTGCTTCGTGAAGATCTTGTCGTATTGCGACGGGATCTGCTCGTACTTGCCTTCAACCCCACGGAGTCCGGGGAGCAGAAGGTCTTTGATGGCAGAAAGATTAACAGCCATAGTCCCTACTCCTTATTAGACGCCCGGTAGGGCCTTGGTGCTGACGAAGTTGAATGCCACGATGGCCCTCTGGTAAGCACCAGATTCCGTGCCATTCACGCCGGGCGGGTCAGTGACGAGCGACACTACCTTGAACGGGAACGTAGTGTCGGTCGTGCCGAGAGTGGCAAGGAACGCACCAGAGATGCCGTTGGCGGTGTTGCCAGTGCCAATGTTGAACCCGACAGCCGAGTTTACATAGGACTGACTGACGCTGACGTTGCCAAACTGAGCAACGAACTTAGCGTTAGGGTCATTGATGATGTAGCCGGTAACATAATTACCAGAGGCGACATCGCTGCCGGGCCAATAGTTGGACCAGACAGTCCGCTTCTGCGAAACCGACAGATACTGGCAGCCAACAAAGACGCCAGCGATCTGGGTGTTAGCCGAAGCGCCGGTCGTAACGCCAACAACGACATTGCCGTTGGCATCGGGGTTTACGGGGTCGCCGTAGAAGATGGCCGAGGCATTGTAGGCGATCTGGACCGCGACCTGCTCATAGGTCGGGGCAGAGCCAGTGCCGGAATACTGCTGAAAACCGTTATAGGCGGCTGTGTTCGCCATGACGGAATCTCCTTATTCAGGAGGCTCGTCATCTCGCGCCGGGGAGATTCGGAAGCCGGGGGAAGTTAGGCTGTCCACGCCGGGGGACAGGGTGAGCCCATATGGGATCTGTGGCAGAGATTACCATGACAATCACAAAAGTAAAGAGCCGCTTGTTACAGCGTGTCAAAAGTGATATGAGTTAATATCAAAAAGGAGTTTGACATGGCAAAGCGTGAATACCCGTCATTTGAAGAGCTAAATGAAATTTTGTCTTACAATTCTGAAACCGGAAATTTTTTATGGAAGAAGGACATTGGGAAAAGAATTAAAGCCGGAGGCAAATGCGGCGGGCCAAGTTCATCCCATTATTCTCAAATAGGGGTAAATGGAAAAGTTTATTACTCACATCGTTTAGCTTGGATTTTAGCATACAAAGAGCAACCTCCCCAATATATTGACCACATCAATGGGGACAAAAACGATAACCGAATCGTAAATTTGCGCAAAGCAAGCAACTCTCAAAACATGACTAACAGGGGGAAAAACAAAACAACCGAGTCCGGCTTGAAGGGTGCTTACTATCACAAGAAAACCGGAAAATACTTTTCATCAATCTGCAAAAATTACAAAACGGTATATCTAGGCCTTTTTGATACCAAGGAAGAGGCCCATGCAGCATATTGCAAAGCAGCAATAAAACTGCATGGGGATTTTGCAAATGTGGAGAATTAGTTAGGCACGTCCAGCGAACTCCAACCCTTTTTAATCTGCGGCTTGGCCTGCGGGTGGTCGCGGGTCAGTGTGCCGTCAGGCGTTCCAGAAAGCTGGGCCTCCTTGGCGCGCACTTGATCGCGAGCCTTGCGCTTTTCAAGTAGGCGCATCTCTTCAACGATTTCAGAAGGACGCTCCATAAGGATCATCCCTTTGCGCTCGATGTGCGCGCCAGACCAGTTCATCGGCATCATAGCGCGATGCTTGGAGTCGCGATTGACGGGCACAGGCTCCCAGCCCTCGCGGGCCAGAGACACGTTGTAGGACGGGTCTTCCGCACCAAGAAGCAAATGACGCTTCCATTCATACGACCAGCCCTCTGGAACCATTGCAGGATCAACAAAGAACTCATCCTGACCTTCGTCAAGAGTTCCAAGGTGCCCACGAAGTTCGGCAACGCGCTTGGCGGCGCGCGTAAGCGGATCATCTTCTCTCACGGATTCCCTCATATCTTCGCGGGGTAGAGCAGCGGCGAGACCCTCAAGAGGGCGGCTGCGGCGGCGCAAGCCTTCGTTTTCGTTTTCCATAGCTTATCTCCTTAGTGGGGAAGCCTGCCTTCTTTTTGCAGGGCCATCATTTGCAGGGCGTATTCTTTATCGGTCATCCCGAGAGCTTTAGCGGTCTCCGCTTGCGCCCTTGTAAGATGCGCAACATTTGACCGTCCACCGTCCCTATTTACAGGAGCAGAAGGCGGCGCAGATTGCCGAGAAGTGGGCTTGGCTGCTGACGACATAGGTGATCCTCCATTTTCGTCCTGCTTGAAGCCCAGACGCTTCTCAATGTAACGGAAATACTCAGGCGTGTCGGGGTCAATTCCGTCATCGACTGCGTCTCCGTGAGCCCGGAACATCTTGTTGATGGTGCGGTCATCTTCAAAACGGTCCCGGTTCTCCTTTAGCCACTGGGCAGACGGCTTTGATACCTGACCGATGATCTGGTCGATCTGCTGTTCAGGTTTAAGCTGCTGCGGAGGCTCTGGAGGCACGGGTGGCTTGTTCCGCGCATCCTCCTGCATGCGAACATGCCCATCCTCAAGCTGTTTGAGGTTGGAACTGTTCTGGCTCAAAGCCATTTGGATGCGCGCGGCTTCTTCAAAGCTGCCGTTGCGCATGGATTCCGCATAGTTGGCCGTCAAGATCTCGTTGTCGCGCTTGATTGTCTCAATCGCATTGGCAACCAGATGCATCTGGGTGTCTTCCACCTCGTAGCTGGCCTTCTGAACCTGAAAAGCAGCTTTTTGGGCGCGCTGTTCAGCCTCTTGACGGGCCTCCTGCTCCATTTTCAACTTCTTTTTGAGCGTCTCAATGGCTTTATGGGGGTCCGTATCATCGGAATCATCCGCGCTGGATGAAACTTGATCGTCCTCAAGCACAACAACATCAAGATTGTCGCGCCCATTGCCTTTGTCCGGGGTAATATCGACCGGAATCCGTTCGTTATCATCATTCATGGCTATCTCCTCACCAAACTTCATCGGGATTCTTGACGCGCATCTTGATCTGAACGTCTTTCAAGACGCGACAGAGGACGCCGTGAACGGTAATCTGCCAGCCGTCAGAGGGGCGGAAGACAAGCCAATCATCAAGGTTGAACTTCTCACCCTCAAACCAGCCCTCTGCATTAGGCTCAAAGGATTTTGGCCCAGACTTAAGCAGCAAGCCAACCTTTGATTGGAACTTGTCTTCGCCGGTCGTCTGATCGGTCAAGAACAAGCCGCTTTTGGTTTTTTGTGGGCGCATATAGATGCCCACAAGGATCTCATTGTTGAAAAGCTGGATTGAACTTAAGTCGCCAGCCTCTTCGCGGATTTTCTTTGCCGGATCTTCTTCATGATCCATCAACATATACGGCATTCTAGTCCCCCTTAACGATTGCGGTCGCCACCATTGACGACACGCTCTGCCTCATCGCAAAGCTCTAAAGCCGTGCGAAGACCCTCTATGATTCCGACATGGTGACGGTAGTCTGGAAAGTCAAATGCGGAGCTTGCAGTAACAAGCTGTTCTTTGCGCCGTTCGACTTCTTCCAAGATGAGTTTGCTCAACTCATGCTGATAGAACGCTGAGTACGTCTGCACATCCGCCCCCTTGCGGCCCCCCTCGATGTAGAATGGTGACAGCCCCGAGGGGGCCGAGGCTGTCACCGGCATCCGCAGCGATCTCGATCATCGTTGCGAATTAGTAGTTCTGACCGTCTATCCGGCTCTTGCGAGAAGCAATTTCAGCCTTCTCAATGCGCCCGAAACCACCGCCAGAACCGGCGTCCATATCCTTGTAAGAACGGTAAGTGCGGCCACCGGCCTTGCGCTCACCGCGCTTGTGTTCCTCAATCTCGGACTTCTCCAGACGGCCCATGCCAGAACCAGCGCCCGCATCCATGTCCTTGTAAGAACGATAGGTGCGACCGCCAGCCTTTCGCCCCATCGGGGGCATGCCACCGGGAGGCATCGGAGGAGTGCCGGGAGGGCCACCAGCGCCCATCATGCCCGGAGGGGGCATAGGCATAGGAGGCGCGGCTCCGGGTGGCATCCCAGCGCCCGCAGGGGGCAGCGGAATCGGCATGCCCTTGGGAGCGCCCATTGGGTTGGGAGGCATCATACTGTCATCGTCAGACTTGCCAGCGTTGATCACGATGTTGATCGCGGTTTTGCCCTTGCCCTTGGTCTTGCCTCCAGCAGCGTGAGCCGTGCGGCCACCAGTTGCGCCGGGAACCTTGCCGGGGTAGCCGGGGCCAGAGAAGATCCCGCCGCCAGTAGCGCGCTTGGTGCGGCCACCATGCTTCTTGCCACCTTTGTCATCGTCATCGTCGCCGCGCATGGCGTTCAAGCCCATAGCAAGGGGGCTGAACATAGACATTGCACCGCCGATGGTCTTTCCGGTGCGGGCCTCAGACTTCACCATCTTCTTGATGAGCTTCTTGTCAGCAGCAACATCCTCATGCCCCGCAGATCCACCCTTCTTGAGGCCAGCCGCTTTTGCAAATCTGCCGCTTTTAACGGGAGTAAAATTCATTGTGTCCGAGGGAACGCCGCGATCCGATTCCTGAATCATCTTGGCAGAACCGGACATGGCAGGCCCCATGCCCCCGCCGCCCATCTTCTTGGTGCGACCGCCAGACTTGCGCGATTCCATTACAGCGTTAGCGCCAGTGCGAGAACCCGTGTCGTAGTCAGCCGGTGGAGGACGGCGCTGCGGCATGGGAGGCGTAGGCTTGCTGCGGGACTGCGTGACAGCGCCAGCGCCCGTGCGCGAGCCGGTGTCGTAGTCCTCGACCTTGCCGCCCTCTTCACGGTTAGCGCGACCGCCCTTCTTCATGCCGCCAACATGCTTGATGCCTTCGCGGCTCTCGTTGGCTTCTTTCTGATTGCGGTTGATCAGGCTGTCAGCCGTGATCGCTTTGCCGCCAGATTTGCGGGGAGCGCGATCAGCGCGGGCCGGGGCGCACTCGCCCATGACCTTTCCGCCCTTCTTGAACGCACGGCGGGAGATCGGGCGCATGCCGGTCTTCACATCAGCGTTAAGCAACTCAGGGGGCGTAAAAGTAGAGGAGTCCACCTTCTCAAGGGGACGATCAGCACCAAGGCGCTGGGCCTTGGCCTTCATGGCCGCGCGGGCCTTCTTAGCTACGTCTGACATGTCAACTCCAAAGTTTACTGAGCGTCCTCAGTGGCTTAAGCCTTCTTGGATGTTAGCATAAGAGCGCGCTTTACGATAGAAGCAGCGCCCTTGCCATCAGCCTTGCCACCGCCCGCAAAACTGGTTCCATGTTCCTGCTGGATGCTTTCAAGCATGCGATCATTGATTGGTTGAATTGCTTGGCGCATTTCGGTGTTTCCGCGATACGAAGCCCGGCCCAAAGCATTGGGCGAGTAAGGATGGATGATTAGCGGCTCGCCCGTTTTCTTAATGACCGCCTTGTCCATCACTTGCTGCTCGGTGAAGTCAGGCGTTGCAACTTGGCGCTCGATGAAGGGCAATTTGCCAATCAACTTGCCCTTTGCCGGGTAGCCGTAAGTTGAATGCTCAAACGACAGGTCTTTGCGGTTGTAGACATCAGGGTCAAGCTCAACCACATGGTGGCCCATCATATTGCCCGAGACGCCCAGCAACTCCGGGTCGGTGATCGCGGCGCGGGTGATGCCAACAGAGGGGAACCCGGCATTCTGCCAAGGCGCAGCCTCCATGTGCTTTACGATTGCGCCTCGTTGAGCGCCTGCAAGCGTTTTTGCAAAGTCGCGCGCCTTTTCAGCGTTGAGAATGCCCGGCCAATTTTTCATAATTTCCTTGGCCGCTTCACGCTTCTTGATGTCGCTCTCATCGGAGCCCTTGATGTGCTTGCCCTCTCTCAAGCTGTCATCAAAAGCCTTGGCGTCAGTTTTAGAGATACCCGAACCCGGCACCTGAGCCATCAGCACATCGAACATGTTGTTTGCGGAATCAACCGCAGTTGGACCCATCGCCGCAAAAGCACCGTACACAGGCCCCTTCTGAGACGCTTCTTTGATGTTCTTGCGTAGAGCAGTTGCAGCGCCCTTTGCATTAGCCCAGACAGCCCCAAGGTTGGGCTCAGCCATGTACTTGGTGCCAGCATGGAGATCGACGGGCCACGCCATCTCCTTGCCGTTGATATGCGTCAGAAGGCCAAGGTTGGAACGGTCGCCGCCAAGGGTGAACAGTGTGCCGCCCTTACCAATCTTATGGAATCCATTCCACGTTAGGGCCTGCGCCTGCTTTGGAACGGCGTTGCCCAGCGGGCCAATCGTCGTCTGCACATTGTGCGCAGCCATCGGGAGAACGCGCGCAGAATAGGCCCCACGCTCATGCGTAGGCATGTCGTAGCTGGCGCGGGCTTGCAGATATTTCTGCACCATCTCAGGATCATCGGAATCCGGGCGCAGTATTGACTGCATGCGGCGCTGTAGTTCGGCCTGCTCAGGCGACACTGAACCGCCACGCTTGAACGCTGTCTGCCCCTTCATGATGCTTTCGCGCATCTTGGGGGTGATCTCAATTCCGTGACCCACAACATCGTCAGACTGCGCCTTTTCGTAATCATCCATCAAGCGGCGGCGCTCAGGCTGCGTCATTTGATTCCATCGCGCGCTTTGCTCTTGCCGCGAGAGGTTGGTGTAGGCCGGATGCCAATTCATAATCTCATCAACATCGCCACGCTTACGGCGCAACTTCTCCCCGCTGTTCGGGATCTCGTGCTGCTCAATCTTTGCTTCGGGGTCATGCTTTTTGACCAACTCTTGCAGGCGCTTGGGTACGATCTTGTCGTAGTAGCCCTTCATGCCCTTGTCGCCAATAATAAGATCCGAAGCTTCCATCACATGATTGCCGCTCAATGGCGAAGCTTCTTTAGCGAGCAATTGATCTGCCGCATCCCGGCCAATAATCCCCGGCAGATCTTCCGGGTCAACATTTTCGGGGTGAGTTTGCCAACCGTTTACGCCCTTTTGAACATAACTAAATTCTTTTTCTTCAGGATCATAGGCGATGCGGTCAACCTTTTTGCTCAAGTCATAACGTTTTGCATGCTCTGCACCGGGCGTCCAAACAATCCTGTCATAACCACCTTCAGCGGCTTCCTTAAGGGCGCGCTTTAAAGCAAGATCAGTCCACGCAGGGGTGCTAGTTACATAGGGGCCGTTAGGTACTCCAACCCTTTTATTTGTCTTGCCTTGCGCGGCGCGCATTTCAGCAGCTTCTTTAGAAAGCCCGCCAGAAAAAGAACCGTCTTCCCATATAACTTTATAATTTCCCAAACCATCTGGCTGGGCCTGACCAGCCATCGTTTTTGTTGACTCTTGTGCAAACCCAAAGTTGGGATCGACAAGCTTGGATGCTTCGGGTTTTTTCAAGCTTTTTTCTTTCATCACCCTTTTGACTTCGGCATCACGAAGTTCGCGGCCTTCCTGCGCCCAATCTGACTGAATCTCTTCAATGTGCAGGATTTTTTCACCGTTAGGCCCAATGCGATCAGACATGCGAAGATGCGCAAGGACGTTGGGATCGTCCCAGTGGGAGGATTTGAAAGGTTTCATTGTCGGCATCATGCGGTCTTCCATAGTCAGACCAATCTTCTCAGCCGTTCTGCGCACAACAGGATTTGCAAGCTCCTCTTCAGACATGGTGGTGCCGTTGGAAAGAACGCCAACCCGTTGCATTTTTTCATGCGGGTGTTTCAACAACACCTCGCGGTAGTTCTTGCCACCGGGGAGGGTGAGATCCTCGGTCCCAAATTTGGTATCACCATCATCTCCGTGAAGCACCCGCTCCTCAACTTGCGGCATCTGATTGCGGAAATGCTCCGCGATCTCGTCCCTCGTCACGCTCTTCTTGCCAGCAAAGGCATCGTCGTAGCCCGCAAGCTCTTCCTGCTTGACGCCTTTCAACATTGCCTTCATCTGCTGCGGCGAACCCTTTGCTTGCGGCAAATTAGCAGCCACTTCAGCACCTTGGCTGTACAGGCCAAGCGGGGACAACTGTCTGGCGGCAGGCGCGGTCGCCACGTTTCTTGCCATCGCAACAGGGTCAAGCTGCTGTCCACCAACAGTTTCCAGCGCCTTGTCTACGATTCCGCCGTCAGCGCGATGCAGGATGTGATGGTGCATGCCGATGAAGCCGCCGCGCTTTTCACCGCCGCCGCCACCGTCTCCACC
>TARA_R110002126_G_scaffold38317_11_pt1 | contig 12767 bp, 4 predicted proteins | sample TARA_R110002126 | Tara Oceans TARA_R110002126 (sample SAMEA4397536) | marine metagenome | biome: Polar Biome; feature: [DCM] deep chlorophyll maximum layer (ENVO:01000326); material: water (ENVO:00002006), including particulate matter (ENVO:01000060) such as... | depth 30 m
CCGCCAGCATGTTGAAACGCATATGATTGCTTTACTTGAACGCCAGTTGCCTGAAGTAGCAGCGTTACTTACCCTGGGTTTGCACCATGAAATGCAGCACCAGGAATTAATGCTAACCGACGTACTGCATTTATTGTCAGCAAACCCGCTGGCCCCGGCACTGCAGCAGCAGGTTGTTACCTCTTCTGATGAGCAAGCACCCGCCCAGCAAATGCTAAGCCATGACGGCGGCTTGCTGCAGATAGGCGCAGCGAATGAAGGCTTTAGTTATGATTGTGAAAACCCCCGCCATCAGGTTTATTTACAGCCGTTTAAAATGGCCAGCCGGCCGGTAACCAATGGCGAATGGCAGCAATTTATCGACGATGATGGCTATCAAAACCCGTTATTGTGGCTCTCTGACGGTTGGCACTGTGCGAAGCAGCAAGGCTGGCAGGCTCCACTTTACTGGCAACAGCAACAACAACATTGGTTCAGCTTTGGTCTTAATGGTCTGCAACCGCTAAACCCTGCTGCGCCGGTATGCCATATCAGTTATTACGAAGCCGACGCCTACGCCCGCTGGGCCGGTAAGCGGTTACCCCGGGAACAAGAGTGGGAAGTGCTTGCTGCTGACCAGCTTCACAACCTGCAACAGGCAAATTTTCTGGAACAGCATATCTGGCAACCCACGACATGCAAAACGACAACCGGTTTTGACAAACTATTTGGTGATGTCTGGGAGTGGACGCAAAGCCCTTACACTGGCTACCCCGGCTTTGTGGCAGCACAGGGCGAACTGGCCGAATACAATGGCAAATTTATGGCCAATCAATTTGTCTTGCGCGGGGGGTCCTGTGCTTCGCCCCGCCAGCAATTACGCAGTAGTTACCGCAATTTCTTTTACCCCCATCAACGCTGGCAGTTTAGCGGACTCAGATTAGCGGAGGATCAATAATGCATTCAGCCCAGTCGCTGCTTCAAACAACAGATTTTAATTATGCCCCTCTTTCCCCGGTAGTAGACCGCAACTTTGTTGAAGATGTGTTAAACGGCCTGGCATTGGGGCAAAAACAACTGCAAGCCAAGTATTTTTATGATCAACAGGGATCAGACTACTTTGACCAGATTTGTCAGTTGGAAGAATACTACCCCTACCAGACAGAGCTGAATTTACTACCCAAAGTCGCCACAGATCTAGCCAGCACCTTTGCTCCCGACTGCACTATCATTGAATTTGGTGCCGGTTCCCTGGTTAAAATAAAACCTTTACTGAGTGCCATGCCCGGCATCCGGCAGTTTATACCGATTGATATCAGTGGTATCCATCTTGAACTGGCCTGTCAGCAGTTACAATCAGATTATCCGGATTTAACCGTTAAGCCGGTGGTGGGTGATTTCTGCTTTCCGGTTGAACTGCCAGCCATCAGCAACCAGCAAAAATTAGGCTTTTCCCCCGGGTCAACAATTGGTAACTTTTGCCCGGAACAGGCGGCCAGCTTCTTAAAGAATGCCCGTTGTACCCTGGGCCCGGACAGCTGCCTGCTTATTGGGGTGGATACCAAAAAGTCTCCGTATTATCTGCACCGGGCGTATAATGATGCCAATGGTATTACCGCAAAATTTAACCGTAATATTTTAAGCCGGATCAACCGTGAGCTTGGCGCTAATTTTGTGCCAGAGTATTTCGAACATTACGCCTTTTACAATGCCGGTCAGGGACGGGTAGAAATGCATCTGGTCAGTACAATCGAACAAGTGGTTGATGTGTTTGGCAACGCGGTATCGTTCGCGGCGGGTGAAAGTATTCATACCGAAAACTCCTATAAGTACACCCCGGATGAATTTTGCCAGTTGGCAGAAAGTGCCGGCTGGCAGATAGAGCGAACCTGGCTGGCAGAGCAGGATTTATTCGCGACTTACCTGCTGCGAAACCGCAGCTAGTGGCGGGGCCTCATTGACATTAATGGTTACACTCGCGGCACCGCCTAAGTCATCTACCACGGTGAGCGTTATCTGGCCTGGCTGGCCTTGCCAGAACAAGGTTTCACCTGGTAATACCGCCCCCAGATAACGATTATTGGCGAACCAGTGTGCCTGTGTTACGTCACCATCAAAACTGGCCTGCAGCGCAATTTTTTGCTGCTCGCGTTGCCCACCCAGCACATAAGTCAGCCGGGACTGGGGCGATCGAATTTGCGGGGCCTGGCGACTTAACTGCAGCATTTGCTGGCAGCTTTGCTGATAACGCGGCGGTTGTGCCAGTACAATACCGGCCTGCTGCATAGCGCTTACGATCTCTGAAGACCAGAATTCAAATACCTTTAACATCGTTGTGCCGGGCTGATGGCTACAGGCGCGCAAGCCCGTTTTAATATCAACCGGCACTGCACGATGCACTTCTGATACCTTAATGGGTGATACCCCGGGTATAAACCAGCCTGGCTCGGTTTGTGGGCAATATTTATTGGGCAAATCACCACTGCGACTGCACAGGTGTATTTTTTTCAGGTTTAAATCCGCTGTGGGGCTGAATAACTGCTGATTGACCTGCGCGTTCTCAGGTAATAGCGAGAGCAACTCAAACAACAGCGGACCTGCTGCCGTGCGCCCCACTAAGTTAGCATTACTGCTACCATCAAAATTGCCCAGCCACACGGCAAGCACATAGTCTCCCCTTAGTGCAATGGCCCAGGCATCCCGAAACGCATATGACGTGCCGGTTTTCCAGGCAACCGGGCTTTGCCCAATCAACTCAGACAATAACCCGTTCTGAACTCTGGGGTGCTGGCGCAACATATCCAAGGTTAAAAAAGCCGCTTCCGGGCTTAATAATTGCTGAGTATGTGCTTCCATTTCATTGTGTTGCTGCCAGTCCAGCGGCTGCCAACGTCCACCATTGCCCAGCATGGCATACAGTTGCACCAGTTGCGCCATACTCAGCTCCATGCCTCCTAATACCAATGCTAAACCATAATGGCTGGCAGGTTGCTCCAGTGGCACGCCGGCGCTTTGCAGCCACTGATAAAAGTCGGGCTGTTGCAGCTGGGCCTGCAACTGAACCGCCGGCAAATTTCGGCTGTTAATCAAAGCGGTAGTAGCCGAAATGGGCCCGGCAAACTGGCGATCGAAGTTCTCAGGATTAAAACTGCCATAACGCCGTGGTAAGTCAGTAAGCAAACTTTGTGGATGGATCACCCCTTGTTGCAGCGCTAATGCATACACAAACGGTTTTAACGCAGAACCTGGCGAACGCACTGCAGTAACCCCATCAACCTGACCGGCAATAGCGTCATTTTCAAAGTTCGCAGAGCCCAGCCAGGCCTGTACCTGCATGGTACTGCGTTTAAGCAGTAATACACTGCTATTGTTGATACCCAGCGCCTGCTGACGCTGCAAATAGCGACTTAACTGCTGCTCAAAACGTTGTTGTACCGGCAAATCCAAACTGCTGTAAAAGCGCCCCTGTAACTGCCCTTGCGCTCGCAATTGATTAACAAAATGCGGTGAAAAGTTGGGTAGATCAGCCCGGGTACGGTACTTTAATGGTAGATCTAATGGCAGATCTAGGGGCAGGTCTGAGGGTAAGTCTGACGGTAACGTTACAGCTGGCTGCTTAAGCGGCTTCTGCTGTTGCCACATCGCCGTAAGTCGCTGCCGGGCTATGTCCAGTTGCTGCTGGCCGCCAGTGCTTAGCGGGCTGCGCTGATTGGGGTTTTGCGGAATAACACTCAGCGCCAGCGCTTCGGGTAAGGTGAGTTCCCGAGCTTCTTTACCAAAGTAAATCAGGCTGGCCGCAGCCACGCCCTCAATATTGCCACCATAAGGCGCATAGTTAAAGTACGCCTCCAACAGCTGATCTTTACTGAAATGCCGCTCCAGATAAAGCGCGTAAGCCAACTGCTGCAACTTGCCGCTCACCGTGCTGGTATGCAAGCCAAAGCGCAACCGGGCCAGTTGCATACTAATGGTCGAGGCGCCCTGCCGCCGGCCATTAAGCACAATACCTTGCCAGAATGCCCGGACTACTGCGCTAACATCAACGCCAAAATGCTGATAAAAGTGCCGATCTTCGTATAAAAGCGTGGCCTTTTGCAGTGTTGGCGCAATATCTGCCAGCGGTAATTTTAAACGGTAACGCTGATCAGGAGCCAGCCGTATGCTCAGTAGTTCACCGTTGCTGGCAAAGTAAGCCGCACCTTGCTGGTAACCTGAATATAAATCCGGTTTAGCGGAAAAGCCCAGGGCCAATGCCGCCAGCAGTATCAACAGACCCAGTGAGCCTAGCAGCCAGCGCAACCGCAATATAACGCGGAGGTGCCAGCCGGTTCGTCTGCTTTGGTTGGTCATCTGCCTGAGCTTCAGCGGGCCGGTGCAACCACAAAGCGTCCGGCCGCCGTATTGGCGCGGACACTGTGATCATACATCGACTCGGCGGCGACCGCAGGCACGGTAAACTCTCCGGCGGCAGTAACCTTAACCTGGTAACGCAGTTCAGTCATCTGCGGCCCGAAACCAGCGTAATAGACCACCCGATCTTCACGGATATCGACATAATCGGCACGCCAGCGTCTCTGCGAATCCCTTATTTCGCGTTGCACTGAACTTCGCACCACACTAAAGCCAGCTGGCAGCAAATCAACCACCGCGACATTACTGTGCCAGCCGCTGTTAGTACTGCGCAGACGCAGCCTGACAGTCAGCTCATCACCCTGCTGCGCCTCGCTTACCACCTCGCCGTTACTATTAAGATAATCACGCACTACCTCAAGTTGTTCAGCCTGTGCTTTTACTGCAGGTGTTTTAGCAAAACCGCTTTCACTCAGGGCATAGAACAGCGCCGGGTCACCGTCAATAACCAACTTTTCAGTGTCATGACTAAAGGCAAACCGTGGCAAGCTACTGCGATTATCGGCCATGCTCAGAGCCGTGCGCGTACCGGCAGCATTCTGCTGATAAATCCGGGGCATTGCAGCGGCAGTTACCGGATCTAGTTGCGCATAAGCCGCCAATGCCAGTACCGCATAGGCAGAGCCAATGGTGTTGTACTGATTGTCAAAAACCGGCTGTAACAGCTTAACAATTTGTTCGCCATCCAGCGCGCTGGCCTGCTCACTAAAATGTCGCGACAACAAATACACATATTGCGCATCCAGGCTTAGCTGGGACTGAAACGCCGGGTTTGCGAACGCCGGCAGTGGTGTGGCAATCCGTTGTGAATCTAACCGTTGTAAATATTCCTGCTGCATCGATGAGGTTTTACCCATTCGATAGCTGCCGGTTAAACCTCGTGCCACCTCTGGCTTTTGTAACAACTGATAACTGGCCGCCATATAAATAGCGGTAATATCGGTTTGCCAGGCTTGCTGATGTTGCTGTTGTAACCGCTCGTGCAATTCAACCAGATAATTGGTAGTTACCTCACCGCTGCGGGTTAACAGGTAAATGGCATTGGCCCGCAGTCGTGCCTGATACAAATTAGCACCACTGACTCTGGCAACATTACGCAGGTAGCTTAAGCCTTGTTGGTACAGGTAGTCTGGCACCGCTAAACCCTGCTCGCGGGCCGCCATTAAAAAGTGCATAACATAAATACTGGGAAAGTCGGCACTGTGATAGCCGCCTGGCCAGAAACTAAAGCCACCATCACTTTGCTGGCGTTCAGCCAGTTTTTGAATTAACACCGCAAACTGTTGCTGTACCAGTGGCAGGCGGGCCTGATATCCGGGTTGCTGCACCAGCCCCAGCCACGGAAATACTTTTGACACAACCTGCTCGGTACAACCATGCGGATAATTTTCCAGATAATCGGTAAAGCTTTCCGCCAGTACCAAAGGGTTAGCCGAGGCAGCCACATGACGCTCTGCAAACGCCTGATACAACGGATAACGGGTGGTTAAGGTCAGCGGCGTTTTACCCGCATAGCCGGCCTTCAGGGTCGTTTGATAATGGCTGGCCGGACGAATACTGACACTGACATCCCGACTGGCTTCTTCCAGCAGTTCACCCTGCTGATAGCGCGCGCTAAAACCGATTTCAACCGCACCGGGTATCGCACCGGCTTTTAGCCGGAAACGGGCACTTTGTTCACTGCCCTCGCTGATTTGCAGCTGTTGCTGTAACGGACTGAGCGCGGTTAAGCCTTCTGGCAATACCAGACTGACTGTAACATCTGCATTAGCACCGGAGCCTTTCACTCCATTAGCCACCGACAGGTTTACCTCAAATTCATCGCCAGGTGCGGCACTTTGCAGTACCTCAGGCGTTAATACAAAGGGCCCGCGCACCTGAATATCAGTACTTTCTGCCCCCAGCGCGGTATCACTGACGGCAACCGCCATCAGTTTTAAATTACCGCTAAAACTCGCCGGCACCTGCACCTGTTGTTGTTGCAGCTGTGGGCCGGCTTTAACCATACCCAACCAGAACACACCAGGCTGCTCGGCCCGGCGGGCAAACGGATTAAGGTTTTTCGCCAGCATCATATCGGCCGCCATGGCACGGCGTTCTCTGTCACCACCTACTCCGGCTAACTGGCGCTGCAGCAAACTGAATTCCGGTAGCACTAAATCGAGCATTTGCATGCTCCGGACCTGCAGTGCCCGCTTTTGTAAAAAGTGACCTAGCGGATCTGGCAACTGATAATCAGCCACCTGCAAAATACCTTCATCCACGCCATAAATCAGCATATCTGCCGGCTTGCTGGCCTGATAACTGACATTAAATGGTTTACCCGGCCGCACTTCGGCTGGTGCTTGCAGTTTAATGGCTAACTGCCGGCTGCTACGATCGATATTGAAGGGAACCACCGCATAACTTAACGGGCTGACAAACAGCGCGTCAGAGTCAGCCGCACGCACAAAGCTGACATTGATATAGGCATTGCCCTCTAAGCCTTCTGGCAATTGAATGCGCTGGATACTGCTGGTGGTATCAGCAGTAAACCAGCTAAACGCATGTACTTTATCGCTTTCTATGCTGATTAAGCCACTACCGGTATAAGGTGCGGTAATATTCAGTTCTATCCAGTCACCTGCCTGATAGTCGGCCTTATTCAGTTTAACCGTTAAAGCCGCGTTCTTCTCCAGCATGGCGCTGATGTTGCCTGCCCCCACTACACTATAAGTCAAACTGCCCAATACTTTACCATCGCTGTCGGTTAACTGCAGTTCAAAATCACCCGCCGTATCGGTGGCCAAATTATAATGAGTACCGTCCTGGCCAATGCTAAACGGCGTTTGTTCAAGCGCAATGTCCTGCACAATGCTCTGATACTGATAGGTGCCATCGTCTTGTTTTACCAGACTGGTTACCGGGCGTTTTTCAATCAGATTCAGGCTTAAATCGTCCAACGCTATTTGAGCCAGATCCTGGTTAATAGCAATAAAATGAACACTGCGCTGTTGCTGACGCTTCAGGTACGCCAGGTCGCCATCGGCTTTTACCGCGACCAGCTCAGTTAACGGTGATAGCAGGCTGCTAAGCCGGTGCTGCACACTGCGTCCGCCGCCGGCGTCAAAGCCTTCACTGGTCACAATCAGCTGATAGGTACCACCGCTGTATTGCTCAAGCCCCAGCGCAAATTTTGCCCGGCCGTCAGCATCAGTCTGCTGCTCATCCAGAGTTTGTTGTACCCGCTCCGCTTTCACATTTGCTTGTAGCGGGCTTAGCACCTGATAATCAGGGTATTGGCTAAAACTGAAACTGCGCGGGATCAATTCCAGCCTGGCCGCGACTCTGCGTTGCTGTGCTGGGGTACCAAATAAATTATCCAGCTGCACCTGTACGGCTAAATCCGTGGGCCTTAACCAGCCTTGTTCCTTAACCGCTGCAGTGCCCTGTTTAAACTGGCTGTTGATTTTCATGGTATCAGGCTGAAATTCTTCTACTGAAAAACTTACCGAGCCAAGATGACGCCGGGTATTGCCTTTGCTATCCAGCAAACTGACACTGGCATGATAGTTACCTGTATCACTATGCGCCAGGGTGTCCAGACTAAAGCTGTGCATCCCACGATCACTGAGGTTAAAGTTCTGCTGCCAGAAGGTATTGCCACGAGGCCCTTGTACCTGCACTTTTAATGGCAGATCTGCTGCGCCGGCCGTTAAATCAGCATGGCGGATAATCGCCGCCAGCTGAACCTGCTCGCCGGGACGGTAAATGCCGCGATCGCTGAACATATAAGCCGATAAGCTTTTGCTGTCGTCCGGGCTCTGATACTGACCGCTGGTATTAAATTTAGAGTAATCAAGCTGGCGACTAAAGCGCTCAAACGGGATAAAGCTGGTATCCACCACCCCGTCCCGGCTGCGGTTAACCCGATACACCACAGGTTGGCGTTCACGGTTAAACTTACTGACTTTATCAAAGCTAGCGCGGCCGTCTTTATCGGTTTTGGCGGTAAACAGGGCCACGCCATTGCGACCAAGCAACGCAACATCAGCGCCGGCAACCGGCTTTCCCTCGGCCAGCGACAACACAAACACCTGCTGACTACTATCGCTGTTATGTTTTACCAACAATCCCAGATCGGTAACCATTACCAGGCGTTTATCCAGTTGCTGACCTTCGCGCTCAGGCCGCGCCGGGTCAAACTCACTCAGCTCAATAAAAAACAATCCCATACCCGCTTGCTGCAGATAAGGCGTTAACGCCAGTGCCTGATAACTGGCCTGCTTTGGTGCTACATTATTTACCGCGTAGGTATGCTGCTGCAAACTGGTAATATTGCTCTCGTTGAACTGGTAATTATGAAAATATGGCTGGCTGATATCGCCACCAGTCTGGGTAATTAAATGGTTAAGCTGGTCAGGTAACAACTTATGCAGTTTAACCCTGACACCTTTAACACCCCGGCTTAATAGTTGTAGTTTTTGCTCACCACTTAAGGTGAGTACCGCTCCCTCACCGACAATCTTTGCTTCTTTCGGGTAAACCGGCGCCTGCAATACCGCCCGGTATTCATTGGCCAGGGTAAAGTCACTGACCGACTGCAACCCTTTGGGAACACTAACAAAGACATGCTGGCCTGGTGGCAAATCTAACTTGATACTAAAGGCGTCGTCATGCGCCAGTGCCGTGGGCATTAATTCATAATTGAGCAGACTGGCTTGCTGCAGTACCGTTGTGTTTACCTCACCCGGTGCCCAGTAACTGGAGTTTCGTCGTGGATTTTTGGGCAGCACATACAACTTTAGTTTGTTTTGCAGTTCAGCCCGGCTAAGCCGGTCAGTAAAACTTAACATCAGCATTTGTTCAGGTTGTTGTTGCGGGTTTCTGACAATGTCCGCCGTCATATCACTGACTTTTAAAAAGCTGGCACTGTCAGGGACCAGCAGCTGTGCTTTGGCGCCTGACTCCGTTTTACCGTCGCCATGCTGGGCGGCCACACCATTTTGCAGTTGCAGGGTTAAATACTGCTCCTGTGCCGGTAAACGAATATTTTCAGATTGCAGATACAACACCCGGCCACTTTTATCAGCATTAAGGGTAAAGGGGATGGGTTGCGGCTTTTGCTGTTTATCAGCGCCATCAGCACGCATCAACATAGTTAGCTGGCGCTCGACACTGGCTAACTGCACCGGATGGCTGAAATTAAGGGTAGCGACAATCTGCCTGCTGGCAGGTTCGCTCGGGTTCTGGTAGAAGCGCAGCCGGTTAATTTCAACCGTTAACGGCACAGTGGCAAAGCGGTATTGCTGCGCAGCCAATTTAATTTGTGGGTTAAAAATACGCTTTTCCAGTTTAACAGTGTATTGCTGACCAGCCGGCCAGGCCTGCTCAGGTGTAAATGTCAGTGTATTGTCGTCCTGCCACAACCATTTACCGGCAATTGCGGGGCTTATTGCTACCCCCTCACTTAACACCTCGCCAAGCAAATCAAGCCGGGCGGCAGAAAGCACTGGCGCCGGCACTGACGTTCTGGCGATACCTTGTGCCGGGTAATCATAACTAAACTGCAGCAATAACGGCGTTGGTTGCTCAACATCATCCTGATAATGCCCCGGCTCAGGCACAATAACCTCGGCCTGAACCCGTAAAGGCTTCGGCAATTGCTGGTAGTAGTAATAGCCGCCGACCACCGCCGCTAACAACGCCAGCACCAGTAAAAGTACGCTATAAAACAACCGTGGCCGCTGCCTTGCGGTCTGCGTTAACTGCTGCAGCCAGTGCGGTGCACGCCAGCTAAGTGAGCCAAAAATAGAGCGGAGAAACGAGCCAGAGCCAGACATAACGTGTCCTTGTCAGAAGATAAGCGATAAAGTATAGAGACTGAAAGTTAATCACTGATGAACTATAGCAGTTTGCGTTTAAACACTTAAATCGTAAGTGGTAAAGAGTTGTTATAAATAGAAAAACCGCTGATTTCTCCTTAACGGCTGTTAAGTCTAAACCAACGGTCCTAACCGATTTACATCATCTGTAGTTAAAGAGAACTGCCAAAACCATCCGCTTTAATATCTACTGTCGTTACGTCACCCAGGCTTTGCGCCAGTTCGTTAAGTTCGCTGGCTTTGCCAATTAATACAAACTGTAACTGCTGCTGTGGAAAGTACTGCTGAATAAGGCGCTGGGTATCGGCCAGCGTCAGGCTGTTTACCCGTTGCTCAAAATCATTGATAAAGCTGTTATCCAACTGATACAAATGCATCCTGGCTAAAAAGTCTGTCAGCTGGCCATTCGTTTCATAATCAGGAGGAAACTGGCCTTTAACATAGGCTTTGGCCGAATCGAGCGTAGCCTGGTCAATACCTTGCTGCCATAACCGGCTGTAGGTTGCCAGTGCCAACTCAATGGTTTGCTTGGTGGTTTCTGTCTTGGTAAAGGTACTGATTTGAAAGCCACCGGCGCTACCCAGAGAACTAAAGCCCGAGCCGGCACCGTACGTCAGACCACTGTTTACCCGCAATTCGTCATTTAGCCATGAGGTAAAACGCCCACCCAAAATGGTATTAATGACCTCCAGGCCGACATAATCAGGGTTGTTCTGGCTTACGCCCACCCCACCAAACATCAGGGTAGTTTCAGTAGCGTCTGGCTTATCAACCAGCAGTACCCGTGCTTTTACCGGTTTAATGACATCCGCCACTGCAGGCTTAGTGACGCTTTGGCCCTGCCAGGACCCAAAACGGCCAGCCAGCTGCTGTTTTAGCTGATTAACATCGAAAGCACCGGCCACGGCAATAGCAATATTATCAGGTTGATAATAGCGCTGGTAGAACGCTTGAACATCTGCCAGGGTCAGTGAGGCCAGCGACTGCTCGGTACCGGTTGTCGGCTTGGCGTAGGGGTGGTTGCCATACAGCAGGCTATCGAAATACCGGCTAATTACATTGCGGGGGCTTTCTTTCGCTTGCTGCTGCTGAGCCACCAGCCGTGGATGCAATTTCGCAAATTCATCGGGGTCAAATGCCGGTTGCATTAATACTGCAGCCAGAATATCCAGCATGGCGTCAGTATCTTTTTGCATAAAGTTCATGCTCAGATAACTGGCCTCTTTACCGTTACCGGTACTCAGGCTGGCGCCGATAAAGTCAGTTTGCTGCTCTATTTGTTGCTTGCTTTTATCGGCAGCACCCAGCAACAGGCTTTGAGCGGTAAGGTAGGCTTCTCCCCCTTGCTGATCAAGCACAGCGCCGGCATTAATCACCACCTCAACATTCACCAGCGGCACTTCATGTTGTGGCATTAAGTAAAGGGTTAAGCCATTATCCAGCTGCAGCCGCTCATATGCAGGTAACTGAAACGCCGCGACAGCCTCGTTACTGGTATTGGTTGTGGCAACTGAGTCAGCTTGCTTGCTGGTGCTGCAAGCGCTTAATGCCAAACTTAAAGCAGCGATGCTAAGCAGCCTGGTGCTATTAGTCATAAAATGGTTCATTGATCAGACTCCTCCGCCGCATCCAGTACCCCGACGGTACGATTCGCCCTGGTTAAATAACGCTGGGCCACCCGCTGAATATCTGCCGCACTCACCTGATTAAACAACTCTGCTGTTTGATACAGTTTTGCGTAGTCACCAAAGTACAACTGATAGGTACCAATATTATTGGCCTTACCATTAATGGTTTGCATATTGCGGTAAAAGTCCATTAACTGAATGTTTTTTGCTTTCTCCAGCTCGCGGTCAGTTATGCCGTCATCTGCAACCGCTCGCAGGGCTTTTAACATCGCCTGCTCCAGTGCGCTGGCGGCAACACCAGGCCGGGCAATGGCATAGACATAAAACAGATTCGGGTCGAACGACAGCGGTAAATTAGTAAACACGTTGGTAGCCAGTTGCTGCTCTACCAATGCTTGATACAAACGTGAGCTTTTGCCATTGCTTAAAATCGTGTTCATCAGCTCCAGTGCGTAATAATCCGGATCGGACGTGGCCGGCACATGGTAGCCCAACATAATATTGGCTGAGGTTGCCGAGGTTTTCTCGACAAACACCCGGCGCTGACCTTTCTGCTCAGGCTCTACTGTTCTGATTTCACGCGGCGCGGGCTGGGCCGGAATGGGCGCAAAATATTGCTGCGCTAGCTGTTTCACTTGCTCCACGGTTACCGCACCGGCAATAACCACCACGGCATTGTTAGGCGCATAGTAGGTTTTATGGTATTGCACTAAGTCATCCAGGGTCCAGGCCTGTATATCAGACTCATGGCCAATAATCGACCAGCTGTACGGGTGGGCCTGAAAGGCAACGCTTTTCAGCGCTTCGTTTAACGTACGATAGTTCAAGTTTTCCAGGCCGATACTGCGCTCAGATGTCACGACCCCCCGCTCGCTTTCAACCATCG
>TARA_R110002126_G_scaffold4504_2_pt1 | contig 12714 bp, 14 predicted proteins | sample TARA_R110002126 | Tara Oceans TARA_R110002126 (sample SAMEA4397536) | marine metagenome | biome: Polar Biome; feature: [DCM] deep chlorophyll maximum layer (ENVO:01000326); material: water (ENVO:00002006), including particulate matter (ENVO:01000060) such as... | depth 30 m
TATAGGGCAAGAGGCGCGCAGTTTAGAAGATCCGACCGCGACCAACAGCACCAAAGATTTTCTGTCAGTCATGGGCTGGGGCGATTTTGCCGCTGCGTCTGGTGTTACTGTAAATGTTGATACTGCAATGGGCGTGCCTGCGATCTGGGCGGCTGTCAATTTCATTGCTGGCACGCTGGCAGGTTTGCCACTGCATGTTTACCGCAAGACTGACGCAGGCCGTGAACGGGACACTGAAGGTTTTGGGGCGACGATTAACACAGCCGTCAATGATGAAACGTCATCGTTTGAATGGCGTAAATATATGTTTGAGCAGGTACTGACTGGCGGTCGTGCAATAACCTATATTGAGCGCGACGGCAGCGGCAATGTGCGCAACTTGCACCCAGTTGATCCAAATGGCGTGCTGGTCGAGCGCAAGGTTACGTCGCAGGGCTTTCCTGCCAAAACATATCGCTACAATCAGCGTATTTTCAAAGCGCGCGACATCATCGACCTGACGTTTATGGTCAAGGCTAACCAGCTTGACCCGCGCGGTCCAATTGCCACGAATAAAGATGCAATCGGCATGGCTATTGCCGCCAGCCAATACGGCGCAAAGGCATTCCAATCGGGCGGCATTCCACCAGCGGTTTTGCAAGGTCCATTTCAATCAGGTGCAGCGGCATCACGCGCGTCAGAGGATGTTGCGGCGGCGACTGCCAAGCTGGCAAAAGAAGGTCGGCCAATCATGGCGCTGCCTTTGGGGCACGAATTAAAATCTGTCGGATTTTCGCCAGAGCAGATGCAACTTATCGAATTGCAAAGATTTAGCATTGAGCAGATCGCGCGGATTTACAGCTTGCCGCCAATATTCCTGCAAGACCTGACCCGCTCAACGTTCACAAATTCAGAACAGCAAGATTTGCATTTCGTTAAGCACACTTTGAAACGGTGGATTGAACAGGCCGAGCAAGAAATGAACCTCAAGCTATTCGGTCGCGGGTCAGATCAATATGTTGAATTTAATGTCGATGGTTTGCTGCGCGGTGACTTTAAAACACGCATGGAAGCGCACGCAACCAGCATTCAGAACGGCATCAGAACGCCGAATGAGGTGCGCGATTTGGAAAACATGAGCGCGCGCGATGAGGGCAACGATCTGATGATCCAAGGCGCGACTGTTCCTATTAAAAATCAAGTGATCGGAGATCAAGATGAGTAAAGAAATCAGAACGCTTGATACTGGCGTTGAAATCCGAGCCGATGAGGATGGTATAAAAGTCAGCGGATATGCTGCGGTTTTTGACGAGGAAACCAATATTGGCGGTCAGTTTATGGAAAAGATCGCGCGCGGCGCATTTGTTGATGCGGTTGACCGTGATGACGTTGTGTTTCTGATCAATCATGAAGGTCTGCCATTGGCGCGCACACGGTCAGGCACGTTGACGCTGCGCGAGGACAAGCGCGGTCTGTATATGGAGAGCAATCTGGATGAAAATGACCCAGATGTGCGCGCGCTGGTGCCTAAGATGAAACGCGGCGATCTGGACAAAATGTCGTTTGCATTTCGCCCAACTCGGCAGTCTTGGGATGACAGCGGCAACATACCGACGCGCACAATTGAAGAAGCCAGCTTGTATGACGTCAGCATAGTCACGACGCCTGCATATGACGGCACTGAAATCGGTTTGCGGTCGCTAGAAGCGCACCGAGCAGATCAGCAAATTTCGCACGCTGCAAGGCGGCTGCGCATGAAGTCTAAAATTTAATTAACACACCAGTTTAACCGCGCTCCGGCGCGCTGAAAAACGGCGCTATCCCGCTGTTTGCCTGTTTCCCTGCGGCTTGGGCAACCGCTTCGGACTGAACGTCGTGATGACGTCCAAATCCTTTAAATGGAGGCCCATAGATGGCTAACGCAATCGAATTGCGGGAGAATATGGCGCGTATCGCGACCAATGCCCGTGCAAAATTAGACGAAGTCCAGGACAACACTCCAGAAGATCGTGCCGCTGAGATTGAGCGTGAATTTGACGCCATGATGGCAGATCATGATCAGCTTGGTCAACGTGCCGAGCGCATGGAAAAAGCTGACGCGGCAATCGCACGGTCAGAAGAAATTGACTACTCCAAGCGTCCACAGTTTGAAGATCGCAGCGCGCCTGCGGTTGATAACGGCGTTTCAATTTCTTACCGCTCTGCATTCTGCGAAATGATCGCAAGCGGCGGTGTTGCAAACATGAGCCTTGAAGCGCGCAACGTTCTGGAAACAGAAAATCGCGTTCAAACGGCTGGCACAAACTCGGCGGGTGGCTTTACTGTTCCTGTTGAACTTGCTGGCTACATTGAAAAGGCAATGCTTGCGTCAGGCCCGATGTATGATGACGCGCTGTTTACAACCGTAAATACAGCGGCTGGTAACACATTTAACATTCCGACCATTGATGACACTGCCAAAACTGCGGCGGCGCACACAGAAGGCGGGGCGGTCACAGATGACGGCGGCGAGGATGCAACTTTCGCGCAGAAAACTCTCAGCGCATACGCATTTGACACCGAGTGGCTGCGCTGGTCTGCAGAGTTAAACACTGACAGCGTGTTAAACATGGAGAGCCTGCTTGGCGAATTGCTTGGTGAGCGCATGGGTCGGACTGCTAACACGGCGTTAACCACTGGTTCTGGTTCGTCGGCTGTTGAGGGCATTGTAACCGCATCAACGCTTGGCAAAACTGCGGCGGCAACTGCGGCTGTAACTGGCGACGAAATCCTTGATCTGATCCACTCGGTTGATCCATCATATCGCGCTTCGCCCAACACTGCTATCATGATGAACGACAGCACTTTGTCGGCTGTTCGCAAGCTTAAAGATGGCAACGGAAATTACCTGTGGCAAATGGGAAACTTCCAAGCCGGGGTGCCTAATAGCTTACTCGGCTACAATGTTGTCATAAACCAAGCGATGGACAGCCTTGCGACCGCGAAAAAGGTCATGATCTTTGGCGACATGTCAAAGTTTTATGTGCGTAAAGTTGGCGCGCCGTCGATCTATGTCGCGCGTGAGCGTTTCGCTCCTGACTTTGGCATTCTTGGTTATATCCGCTTTGATGGTTGCTTGGTTAACACTGCAGCAATCAAGCACATGATCACCGCTTAATTAAGATCGGGCGGGGCTATCATGGCCCCGCCTATTCCTTTTTTCGGAAGGTTTTTTAAGATGAAAATTAGAATGTTAACTAGCATGGCGGGTGCCGATTTTTCGCATAACTTTGGCGATGAAATTGAAGTGACCGATGTTGAAGGCAAGCGATATATTGAGGCTGGCATTGCCGAGCCTGTTATCAACACCACAAAGATTGAACGCGCGGTCAAAAAAGTTGTCAAAAGCAAAGCGACCAAAAAATGACACTGACCGCACAGCACGCGCTTGAACTGGTGACGCCTGCCGTTGCCAATCCGATTTTGTTATCAGAGGCCAAGGCGCAACTGCGCGTTGAGCATAACGATGATGACGTAATTATTGCGCGGCTGATCAATGTTGCGACCGCCTATGTTGACGCTCAAGGCGCGCTGGGTGCTTGCATGATGACGCAGACATGGGGTCAATGGCTTGGGCAAAATCCCGGAACTGTGACGCTACTTTTAGGCCCGGTGCAGTCTGTGTCTGCGGTCAAATATTACGACGTCAACAACGCGCTGCAAACCGACACGCTGTCAAATTATAATGTTCTTGGCACCCAAACGCGCAAAATCGTTGCGCCGAAAAATGGGTTTAATTGGCCGACAACATTTCAGCGGGATGACGCAATTCAAATTCAATACGTTTGTGGATATGGCGGCACGTCGCACAGCGTCCCACAGAACGTTAGGCACGCGCTTATGATGCTGGTGGCGCACTTGTACGAAAACCGCGAGGCAACGCAAAACGACAAGCTGATCAGCGTGCCGTTTGGCTTTGACGAAATGCTGGGCCAAAGCCGAGGTCATTGGTATGGCTAGGGCAGGATTACTGCGCGACCGCGTCACATTTCAGCGGCTTGATGCTGGGTCAGACGCATATGGAAACGAATATAACAACTGGTCAGACTTGGCGACACGATCTGCAGAGTTGACAGAAAAAACAGGCCAGCGGCAGGTTGAGGGCGGCGCACTGCAAGACGTGGCGCGCGCTATTCTGCTATGTCGCTCTGACAGCGTCACAGCGGCCATCACAGCGGCAGATCGCGTAATTGCGCGAGGTATTACTTGGTCAATACAGACGGCCACACAGGCCGACGCCAAGGGCGAAATGCGCGAGTTTGTTTTAGAAAAAGGCGTCGCATCGTGAAAGTTACAGGCCAGCGCGCTTTATCAAAGCAGTTTAAAAAAATGCCTGACACGGTGCGCGAAGAATTGGAAAAAGTCACGCGGCGATCAACCAAACGTTATCGCAATTTTGCGCGCAGGATTGCGCCTAAAAAGGACGGCGAAACGATTGCGGCAATTAGCAGTCACGTCATGGTCAACGAAAGCGGTGTGCTTGGATTTGTAAACTTCAACAGAGGCACCAAAGAAAGCGCAATTAGGCAGGTCAGCATAAGTTATGGCGCAACCCGCAAAGATCGCGGATCAATGCAGGGTTATCAATATATCCAAACAACACGAAATTTCATTGGCGATAAATTTCAGCGCGCAATTAAACGCGCTATTAAAATCGGAATGGAGAAAGCATAATGGCCGACGGCTTTGGACTTGCGCTGCAGAAAGGTATCCGCACGCGGCTGATCAATTATAGCGATTTGACCGCGCTGATATCAACGCGCGTATATGACGAGCCGCCTGCCGATGTTGTGTTTCCGTATTTGCGTTTTGTTGAGGTGCAGCCACGCATATTTGACGTCGATGACAAGACAGGCGCGCGGGTTGACCTGACTATGCGCGCACATTCGCGTAGCGCGTCAGGTCGCGTTGAGGCCACGCAAGTTGTTGAGGCTGTCAGGGCTGCACTGCATAGGCAAGAGACCAGCGTAACAACGACAGGGTTTAACCTGATCGAACTTATTTTTGATGATTATTTCGGTGAACGCGATGCCGATGGCCGAGGCTATACGGCATATATTTCGTTCAATGTGATGATGGAAACCGCTTAGGTTTTCACCGCCTTTCTGCGGCTTAGGCACCCGCTTTTGAACGTCGAGATGACGTCCATATCCCAACAGAAGGAGCCGTGATTATGGCAAAACAGTTAGGTCGCGGCTTATTGCTGGGTCTAGGCACAGAGGCCGATGGCGATGCAAACGCAAACGACACTTATACAACTATCGCAGGCATCAATTCAAAATCATTAACAATCAACAACAGCCCAATTGACGCAACAACGCCAGTCAATGGCGCTGAAGCTGGCGTGATTTGGTCGGAAAGCCTGTCTGGTCTGAAACAGATGACTATATCAGGCGATGGCATTTTTGCTGGCACGACCAGCTTGGATGCAATGAACACGCTAGTTCTCTCGGCAAGCCCGATCAGAAATATCAAAATCACTGTGCCAAGTTTTGGCGCATATTATGGCGCGTTTCACGTTGATAGTTTCGAGATGGGCGGCGAGACTGAAGGCGCTGTGACGTTTTCAATCAGCCTCTCATCTTCAACATTGGTTACATTTGTCGCTGATTAATGATAACCGCTGAAGCACCGCGAGGAGGCGTTGTCGAAACAATCGGTGGCGCCTCTTACTCATTTGTTTTGCGTAACCGCGAAATTGAACGTTTCGAAGATAAGCACAGGGGCATCTTTGAATTATGGGAAGGCTTCTTTGATCGCGGTCAAAAGCCAAATTCAAAAGAAGTGCGCGACTTGCTGGCGCTTGGCTTGGTCGGCGGTGGCAAAAAAGACGCCGAGGCCGATGCAATAATCCAAGCGGCTGGGCCAGAAAGCCTTTTGCGCTTTTATCAGATTGCGCAAGCAGTTTTGGGCGTGGCGTTTATGCCCGACGTAAACGATGAAACATCAAAAAAAAAGTCAGCGAAAAGCCTCGCCGCTTAAAAGTGCGGCAGATGATTAAAAACGGAATTATCGCTGGTCTTAAACCTGACGATATTCGCGATATGATCCCAAAGGATGCTTTCCTTGTATTTCAAGGATGGCAAGAAGCGCACGAACCCGCAACGCCGGGATCAGGCGCGCCGACAAAAGCAGAATTGAACCAAATGATGGAGGCTGCAGCCAATGGCAATCAGCGCCGAACAGCTTAATATCATTTTATCTGCGCAAGATAAGGCGCTGACAAAGGCGCTTGATCGCAGCACAAAAAACGTCAACAGATTTGCAAAAAAATCGCAGCAAAATCTAAGCCGCACGTCTAAATCATTTGACAGTTTAGGCAAAGCGGCCAAGCGGCTTGCGCCAATTATTGCGGCGGCGGTCAGCGTTGGTGCGGCAAGAAACGCTATCACGCTGGGCAAAGAGATTGCCGACTTGGCACGCATTGCAGGCACGACCGCTGAAGACTTTCAAGAGTTGGCATTTGCCGCCAAAACGGTCGGCATCGATCAAAACAAACTGTCAGATATTATTAAAGATATGAATGACCGCGTCGGTGATTTTCTTGCAACTGGCGGCGGTCCTATGAAGGATTTCTTTGAGCAGGTCGCGCCGCTGGTCGGCGTCACTGCGGATCAATTTCGCGATTTATCAGGACCGCAAGCGTTGCAGCTTTATGCCAGCACGCTTGAAAAGGCTGGCGCAAACCAGCAAGATTTTACGTTCTTCATGGAAGCAATGGCATCTGACGCAACCGCGCTTGTGCCGCTTTTACGCAATAATGCAGCTGGGTTTAAGGAGATCGGCAAGCAAGCGCGAGACGCTGGCGCAATTATGTCAAACGAAACCGTTGCAGGCGCAGCGGCACTTGACGCAAAACTAGATGTGCTCGGCACGACTATTCAAACAAGTTTCACAGACATGCTGATCAACAATCAGGATGAGTTGGAGAATTTGACTGACTTTATCATTAACACAGGTATCCCAGCGATTGAAAAATTATTGGGCGTATTGTCATCTGCAGCATCTGGCGCGGCAGTCATTGGCGACGTACTTGGTCAATTGCGCGGTGATACTGATATACGCACTCCGCGTGCAGGCGCTGTTGATGGCATTTTGCAAGATTCGGCTGGTAAGCATCTTGGCGGCAAAGATAAGACCGTAGACCCTAATGCAAATAAAGGCCCGTTGAAATTAACCATAACTGAAGGCACGCCGCTAGTCAGACCGAGATTACGTCCTGAAAACCATTCTCTTTTTAAAAATGACAAAGGCATTAAATTTAACGACAAAAAGACATCAGACGCAACTCGTGATCAAGTCAACGCCTATGAGGATTTGGTGCGGTCGCTCAACCCGGCAGTTGATGCAACTATTAAATACGCCGAGCAGCTTCACATCATTAACGATGAGTTAGACAGCGGCAGAATTTCGCAAGATCAGTCAAACGCGCTGATCGATCAAGCACGTCAAGAAATGCAAAAGGCGCGGCGCGAGGCCAGCAAGTTTGCATCTGTTTTTGAGACTGTTGAAAGCAGTATTGAGAGCAGCATGATGGGGTTGGTCAGCGGCACAATGAGCCTGAAAGACGCGTTCAAATCAATGACCGCGCAAATCGTAAGTGACTTGTACCGCGTTCTGGTCGTGCAAGAAATGGTCAACGCGGCAAAGTCGGCAATGGGCGGCGGCGTTGGCGGGTTTTTAAGTTCTGTGCTGTCAGGCACACGCGCAGGCGGTGGCAGCGTGCAGGGCGGCAACGCTTACATGACAGGCGAAAGTGGGCGTGAATTATTTGTGCCTGCGCAGAACGGCAGGATATTATCACCCGCGCAAACCCGCATGGCTGGCAATGGCGAGGCTGTCACGGTCGTTCAGAACATCAACATCAGCACTGGCGTGCAACAGACTGTGCGAGCCGAGATTAAGGGCATGATGCCGGAAATCGCAGATAACGCAAAGGCGGCTGTTTTGGATGCAAAGCGACGCGGTGGATCATTCGGGAGGGCAATGGCATGACCATTTCATACCCGCTGGCAATGCCGACCGTCACTAATATCAGATCAATTGAATTGACCGCAACAAACGCAGTCAGCTATAGCAGATCGCCATTTACATTCGCAGGTCAGGCGCAAGAATTTGCAGGAAAAATGTGGCAAGCGACCGTCACCTTGCCAGCCATGAAACGCGCAGCCGCTGAAGAATGGATTTCTTTTTTAATTGCATTGCGCGGCCAAGTTGGCACATTTAATCTTGGTGATCCAATGGCAGAAACGCCTAGGGGTTCGGCGCGCAATGCAGATAACATTTCAATTAATGGCGCGCTTACAAGCGGCTCAGAAATCATAATGGATGGCGGCGTCCAAAACCAAACTGGCTATTTAAAAGCTGGCGATTATTTGCAAATCGGAACAGGCCCGACGCAACAACTTTTCAAAGTTTTGGCCGATGCAAACACAAATGGCACTGGTCAAATAACTGTTGATGTCTGGCCGAATGTTCGCACGACGATTGCGAATGACGCGGCGGTCACTGTGCAATCAACAAAAGGAATATTCCGACTTCAAACGAATGAAACTGTCTGGAACATAAACGAGATGGCAGTTTATGGAATTACATTTGCAGCCATTGAGGCAATTTAGATGAGCCGCGATATTAGCACTGCAATATTAAACGCGCTTGACGATGACGTCATAAAGCCGTTTTTTGCTGTCGAATTGTTATTTGATGGCAGCAAAGTTTTGCGTTTGTGGACGGGTCTTGGAACGCTTTCATATGAGGGCAATGATTGGGCTGGTGCTGGATCACTTCTTAACGTTTCAGCCGTTGAAGAAACTTCGGATTTGGGCGTCAGGGGTGCTGTTTTAAGCATGTCGGGCGTGCCAACAGAGATCATCGCCTTAGCACTGACCGAGCCGTATCAGGGCCGCATTTGCAATCTTTATTTTGGAATAAATCCGGACAGTGCGCAAACCAGCCTGCTCAAGATTTTTTCCGGTTACATGGATCAAATGAACATTCAAGAAGATGTTGAATCGTCAACGATTGAACTGGCTGTTGAGAACAAATTGATTGATTTGGAGCGCGCGCGCACTTCACGATTTACCAGTGCTTATCAAAAGTCAATTTACCCCGGTGATCTTGGTTTGGATTTTGTCGAAGATTTGCAAGACAAAGAAATTGTCTGGGGTCGCAGTGCAGGTTAAATTTGCGCAAGAGTTTTTAGTTCAATGCCAAGGAGAGGCGCAGGTTTTAATTGAGCAACACTGGCAAGAGATTGCCATGCACAAAAGCAAAATCAAACTTAACCCAGATTGGGATGCGTATGAGGCGCTTGAAGCATCTGGTCAGCTATCCATCTTCACAGCGCGACTTAAGGGCAAATTGGTCGGTTATTTCGTAACGGTCAATGCTCGAAACCCGCACTATATGGATCACGTTTTTGCGGCAAATGATGTGTTGTATTTATCACCAATCGCGCGGCGAGGCTGGGCTGGTCTTGGATTGATTAAATTTGCAGAGCGGTGTTTGCGGGACGATGGGGTGAGTGTAATGGCAATCAACACAAAAGTTCATCGCCCATTTGACTCGGTACTTAAACGGCTTGGGTTTGAACAGGCCGAGCGAGTTTACACTAAATTTCTGGGTGATAACTAATGGCAGTTTCCGCAACAGTGTTTTCGGTTGCTGGCTTTAAAGCTGCAGCGGTTCATTTTATACAAACCAAACTGGTCGGGATGATTATACGGAGCGTGGTGACAAGTTTTGTGTTGTCAGCGCTGTCGCCAAAACCAAAATTTGGAAACGCGGCCGCAACGGGCGCGGCAAGCACTGGCGAGGCTTCAAATCGCGGTTACACTGTGACAGCGTCAGGGTCGGCACTTGATCATCAGATTATCTATGGAAAAATGCGGGTTGGTGGCGCGCGCTTGTTTGATCACACAACGGGCGACGACAATAAATTTCTGCACCGCGTGCTTGGCTTTGCAGGCCATGAAATCGAAGAGTTTGAGACTATTTACATCAACGACGAGGCTGCAACGGTTGACGGTAATGGAAACGTCACAAGCCCATCAAGATACAACGGGTTTATTAACATTAAAACGCACCTTGGCGCGGCTGATCAATCAGCAGACGCAGGGCTGGTCAGCGCAGTCACAGATTGGACCGCTGATCACAGGTTGCGCGGAATTGCGTATTTATACTGCAAATTCACTTATGATGCAGATAAATTTCCAAACGGCTTGCCCCAAATTACGGCGGTTATAAAAGGCAAAAAAGTTTATGACCCGCGGTCAAGTGCAACCGCTTGGTCGGACAATCCAGCGCTTTGCGTGCGTGATTATATATTGTCATCAGGCTATGGACTTGGCGAGGCTGCGGCCAACATTGATGACACGTCAGTCACAACGGCGGCAAATATTTGCGATCAGACCAACACAACCGCCAGCACAACACGATACACCGCCAACGGCGCATTTACGACTGCAATCCAGCCGGGTGAGTTCCTTGAAAACATTTTATCATCAATGTTTGGGACGCTTTGGTACGCCCAAGGCAAATGGCGCATTAAGGCCGGCGCATTCACCGCGTCGGTATTCTCGATTGATGAAAACGATCTTCGCAGCGGTATTACAGTTTCTACTCGGCATTCTCGCCGCGATAATTTTAACGAAATAAAAGGCACGTTCAAAGGAGATGAAAGTAATTACCAGGTAACAGATTTCCCGCCTGTCACTAATCCTGAATATGTGACGGCAGACAACGGTCAAGCCAGTGCCGCTGACGTCGAACTACCATTTACAGACAATTCGATTGAGGCGCGCAGGATTGCCCGAATTATGCTCGAAAGCAATCGTCAGCAATTGACGGTCAAAGCATCATTTGGAATGCGCGCGCTTGCGTTGCAAGTTGGCGACACAGTCACAATCACAAACGAGCGTTTTGGGTGGTCAAGCAAGCTGTTTCAAGTTGCTGAGTGGACGTTTGGCTTGGGCGATCAGCTTGGTTTTGAAGTCGATATGACGCTGAAAGAAACTGCCGCCAGCATTTATGATGAGGTTGATGATGGCCTAGTGTATGAGCGCGACAACACAACATTGCTGTCGCCTTTTGAGGTGCCAAGCGTCGGCATTAGTTTAAGCAGCGAGTTGCGCATTGTGCGCGGAAAAGTAATGTCGGTTTTACTTGCAGATATTACCGCATCAAGCGATTTAATTGATTCTGTTGAAGCGCAATTTAAGAAATCAAGCGACACAAATTATTCTCCGCTGTCTGTTTCAAGCGGTTACACTGGCACAGTGCGCGCTGAAAGTTTTGGCGTCGTTGACGGATTTTACGACGTGCGAGCCAGAGCAATCAATGCGCTGGGCGTGCGCGGCGAGTTTAACACAGTGTCAAATTTCTATGTTGATGCACTAGGCATTGTGCCTGCCGACGTGACAAATTTCGACGGGCAAACTGTCGGATCAACTCTGCATTTAAACTGGACGCCTGTGACTGATCTTGATTTGGCGCACTACATCATTAGATACTCAAATCTGACAAGCGGAGCGACTTATTCTGCGGCTGAAGATTTGGCGCAAGTGGTCAGCAGTTCATCAAGTTTGGCTGTGCCAGCGGCGTCAGGAACCTATTTCATAAAAGCGGTTGACGATACAACCAGCGGGTCAAACGTCAGTGAAAACGCCGCCAGCTTTGTCATCACAAACGTTGATATTGATGATCTGAATGTGGTTGCAACGTTAACCGAAAATCCAAGTTTTACAGGCGTGAAATCTGACGTGGTTTTAAATTCATCTGGCAAATTAGAGTTGGATGTTTCGACAAAGTTTGACGCGGTAACAGGCAACTTCGATGACCGCGCAGGTGACTTTGACGGCAACCCCGGCGGCTTTACGTCGTCAGGCATTTATTATTTTGCAAACAACCTAGATCTTGGGCAAAAATACACAAGCCGTTTGACGAACAACGTGACAATGGAGCGGTTCGACGTCACTGACACAATGGACCTTGCAACTGGTCAATTTGACAGCCGCGCTGGCGTATTCGACGGCGATCCAACTGCGTTCAACGACGTGTCTGTTTCTGTTGAAATGCGGCATACTGACGATGATCCAACAGGCACGCCAACCTACACAGATTGGTCAGCGTTCACGGTGGCTGACGTGGCCGCTAGAGCGTTGCAATTTCGTTTGCTGATGACGTCAACAGATACAAACGTCACTCCTCTCGTCAGCGCGCTTTCCGCCAGCATTGACATGCCCGACCGAACAGAGGCACAGGCAGATATCACGTTTACTGGCACAAAAGCAGTCACATTTCCGACAGCGTTCAAAGCAACCCCTGCTATTGGATTGTCGCTTGCAAATCTGACAGACGGCGACCGCTACACAATCACAAGCAAAAGCCGGACTGGCTTCACGATCAACACATTTACAGCCGGGTCAGCAAGCACAAACGCTGTGACTTTGGATTACGTCGCCAAAGGCTTTGGAAAGGAACTATCATAAATGTCTCAACATGATTTTAATATTGCAAATCAGAGTTTCCCGGCAACGCGAACGGATTTAAATAATGCACTTGTCGCGCTGGCGTCAAATTCATCAGGCGCGTCGGCACCTTCGACCACATACGCAAATCAATTCTGGTATGAAACGGACACAAACAAATTACAAATTCGAAACGAGGCAAATTCTGCATGGATCGAAATTGCCACGC
>TARA_R110002126_G_scaffold18542_1_pt1 | contig 12695 bp, 14 predicted proteins | sample TARA_R110002126 | Tara Oceans TARA_R110002126 (sample SAMEA4397536) | marine metagenome | biome: Polar Biome; feature: [DCM] deep chlorophyll maximum layer (ENVO:01000326); material: water (ENVO:00002006), including particulate matter (ENVO:01000060) such as... | depth 30 m
TCATATAATTATTTGCGATTTTTTTGACGGGTGTGCTTCCGGGTTTGGTTTGTCCCAACATTCTCATATTTTGTCCGTCGCTATACACGGAATTATCATATCCCTCAATTAATATTTTATCAGCTGTCTTTTTTGCATTCGGGTTCCAAAAACCAAGTTCAGCATTATATTTTTCCATATCTCCCATTTTGATTTTATAATTATTAATAACAAAATGAAAAGAAATAAACCAATTCAATCCTTGTTTTTTTTTCCCTAATTCTTTATCTTCTTTTTTTCTATGACAACAAGCAACCGCAATCGCAGCACCTTCATATTTGGAAGTCAATAAATCCCACCATTTTTTTTCTATTTCTCTAATTTTATCATTCCATATTTCTCGGGTTGATACATTTAAATCAACGTCATAAAATGGTTTAACAATCATATCATGTGTGAGCCATTCATGCGATTTATTATCTATATCACAATCAAAATGAATTGTTTTTGCTGGATAAGCTGCGAGTGTGGCGTTAAATCCCGCAGCACCTTTAAAATCTCTTACTTGAACTTTATTCATATTATTAATATATATATGTGCTTCTTCTTTATATCCTTTTGTATTGATACAATTATTCTTATTATTATTATTATTATTATTATTATTTGATTGTTCTGTCTCTATACAATTATATATTAAATTATCTTTAATATGTTTATCAACAATTTCATATTTGACTTTAATTTCATTCATTTATATTATATATATATTTTAATTTTGGAATAATTCTATATTAATTTAATTAAATAAAATTATTAAAATAAAGAAAATTTGGAAAAGAAAAAGTTATCTATAATATTTCATTGTACGAGATCCGCTTTCTTGATTTTCTCAATACAAATGAAATCTTTATAAGGACAATTAATAAGTGATTGCGGCCTCGACGCAATTGAATATAATGTATTTTTTTTAATTATTTCTAATCCATGAAAGAAATTATCATTTAAATAAATCCTCATTTCATTTAAATCCTTGAATATTTTATCTTCATTATGAATGCAAGTGTTATTATTAATACGGAGTTTAAACATATCTTTATATTATATATTCTTAATTCTTTATATGTGTTTCAAAACAATTTATTCAATCCAAGTAATATCTTTATTTAAATTAATTTTATAACAATAATAAAAACAATCAAAATTACATTTGTTTTTTAATTCATTTCCATTCTTAATAAATTGTATTCTTTTTTTTGGAATAATTATTTGTAATTCACTATTTTTATAATTTTCCCTAACATATTGAGTATTTAATTTACTTGAAGGCAATATTAAAATAAAAGGTTTATTTAATTCTTTTAATCTTTTTAAAATTTCTTTACATTGAGAAAATGGAGGATTACTGACAATTATATCCCCTTTATTATTTTCAAAAAAATCAATTTCTTCATGAATTACTTCAAACCCGAATGTTCTTAAATCTTCACCCGATTTTCCGTCTCCATAAAATGGTTCCCAAATAACTTTATCTCTTGGAATGTATTGTTTAATATTTTCCCAAGCTGTTTTCGGTGTCATATAATCGTCGTACTTCAAAAATGTTTCTGTATGAAATCCCGCCATTATTATATATTAATAATATATTTTATTTTTATTTATTTTTCATGATTTTTTAAGCAAATTTTATAAATATTTATATAAATAAATTAATATATTTTTGCTTATTTCTTTAATTCTTCATTCTTTTTTCATTGTTTTCCAAAATGTCAAGGATAGAATTGGAAAAAAGTTAAAGAGAAAACCGAATTGATTTGTTTTGACTTGCTGAAATATCAATATCTATCCTTGACATTTTGGAAAATATTAATATAATAAAATTAAAATTAAATTATAAATTAGAATAAAAATATATTATTAGAGTATATAATTTAATGGAAAGTAATGGAAATATTAATGTAGAAATTGAGGACGTGATTGAAGCGAATGAAGAAGATATTAAAGAGTTTGAGGACAATAAAAATGATTTATTACAGCGACCAAAAAGTGCAAAGAAAAAGGAGAGAAGTGAAAAGCAAATCCAAGCACTAAAAAAAGCACAAGAAACGAGAAGAAACAATATTCAATTAAGGAAAGAAGGGAAATTGGCTCCAAAAATAACAAAAAAACAAATGGCTAAACAAGAAGAGATCGTCATGGAGGAGCAGCACCCCGACGTTCAATATGCTCTTGAAGAATATGAAGCAAAAGAAGAAGCAAAATATAAGAAAATTTCAAAAAAGAAAAAACCAGTTAGAAGGAAAATAATTATTCAACAAGAAAGTTCCAGTGAAAGTGAAGAAGAGGAAGTTATAGTCATTCAAAGTAAAAAGAAAAAGAAAAAACCAGTTAAGAAAGCACCAATTCCCGCACCCGTTGAAAGTTCCAGTGAAAGTGATAGTGAATATGAATATTATGCGGAGCCGGAAGTTATTTCTAAAAATACTAATAAACCACAATTTAGATTTATTTAATTATATATAATATAAAATGGGATTGGGAGATTTTTTAACAAGTGGAGTTCAAAAATTAGGAAATGCCGTTTCAAGTGTTTCACATGAAGCGACGCGATTGGGAAAAGCAGTAGTACACGAAACAAAACGCGTTGCAACGAATGTTGTCGATACAGCAAAAGACGTTGTTGAAATTGGAAAAGTTGTAAAAGACCAAGTGGGAAATTTAATATCAAGCGGAGGGACAAAAGATACAAGTATTGATTTATCTCAATTTTCAGCAAGTGATTTAAAAAAAGCAAATGATAGAGGGGACGAAAAACATTTAACAAATCAATATAATTATGCCGGCCCGGGGACTTTCTTTGACGCCCGACAGAAAGGAAGTTCTTATTATGAAAAATTAATGCGTGCGACGGGTCATAAAGTTAAAGGAACAAAACCTTATAATAAACCATTCAATGCTCTTGACGCTTGTGCCGTAAAACATGATAGAGTATACGCCAACCCGAAACAAACTCCAACACAAGTCCAAGCAGCAGACCGCAATTTTCAAACGTGTATTGGAAATATTAAAAATCCCGATAGACAAGAGGCCTTATTAATTAAGGGTGCGAAGGTTGGATTTTCTGCTAAATCAGCAGCGGAGAACGTTGGAATAATGAAAAAAGGTTCATTAAGTGATAGCGACAGCAAAGAAAGCACCGGTTCACAATTGAAAAGATTAGCTTTTAGTTTTCTTCCATAAATAAATAAATAAATATATAGTCAATTTATATGATATTTTCTTTTTTAAGATTTTCTTTTCCAAATTTTATAATTTAAATTATAGATATATGATATAAATGTCCGGAATATATTTCACTCATTCAAGGTTCTTCCAAGGTGGAAGAGCATTATTGCCGGTGGAGATAGCAGCAAAACAAAAAGAACGAAATGCAAAGGTTATGGAAACTATAACAGAAAAAAAAAAGAAACAAAGAAAAACCAAAACCAAAACCAAAATTGCTAATAATGCGATTATTAGTGATATTAAACAAAAAAAGGGAAATATTCAATCAGTTAATATAAATATTATTAATCCAAAAGGTGGTGGAAGAAGTAAAAGAGAAAAACAACGAGATCCAACACCAAATATTATTCCAAAAACAAATCCATATGGTTTCACTGCTGCTCCGTCCTTCATGTATTCAACAGAAAGACGGCGTCCCGACGATAATCAAGCGGGTTCAGCAAGAGGAGAAGCAGCAATAAACGCACGTATTGATAGACAAGCCGCAACAATTGGGGAATTAAATGAAAATCTAACTAATTTTTTGAGAGAACAAAGATTTCGGGAGGGAATGGATATTCCTCACGTAGACCCGACACCAAGAAATAATGTGCGACCTCCCGCCCGTGCTCCCGCTGGTGTTCCCGCTGGTGTTGTACCTCCAAATTTGGATTTAGTTTTTGACCCCGATTTAGTTTCACCAAGTCCAAGAGCAAGAGCCCGAGGATTAGTTCCTTCACCAAATGCTCCGCAACCGCCTCCAACTCCTTCACCACCCGCTCCAAGAGGTCGTCCGTTGGAAAGAAGGGTTCCAATGGGAGCACGGAGAGACATATTAACTCCCGAGGAAGTAAAAGAAGCATTGCGAAAATTACAAGAACTCGACCCGCCAAGACCAATTGAGGAAGACGACGCGGCGGGTGTTGGATTACGAAGAGAAGGTTCCGGAGGATTTCCAACAATAGCAAGACCTCGGCGGCCACGACAAAAATCTCCAATTCTTGAAACTCCTCCAATTACACCAAGAGATCAACCGGCTCCACGTGTTCCCGATAATATCGCAAGAGAACCAGCCGCAGAACCAAGTTTATCGGGAAATATATTACCGGTCGCACATAGAAAAACTCCACAAGAATTGGATAATGCTGCGAGAATTATTCAACAAAGATTTTTAAGACGATTACCAACTGGAAACCAAAGAGAACGAGCAGCAGTTCAATCAGCAAAAATCCAAACTGACGAATATAGACAAGGACACGTACAAAGACAAATTAGACAATTTGAATTACAAGAAGCAGCAAGAGGAAGAGCAAAAGAAGAGGCGGCGGCGTTAAGAATACAACAAGCAGCAAGAGCATTTAAAAATAGACCAAGTAAAAATGCCGCAGAAAGAATGCAACGTAATTTTGACGAAATTGAAGCGGACACCGGTGCCGTGGTTCCAATAAATCCAGCAGAAAATCAATTGGCTATTAGAGAACCCGACCAACAAGTCATGGAACAATTAATTCAAGCTCCTTTGAGAATTAGAAGTCCCGCAGTGTCGCCAGTTATGGAACCAACTATGCGAGATATTTTAAGTGCCGGTGCCCGAGATTTAGTTTTTGGAAAAAAACCATATATTCCCGAAGGTTTTGCATTAGCACCCGCTCCAAGTCCAGCAGCAAGAGACGAACGATTGAGAAGAGCAGCAGCAAGAGAAGCAAGGAGACGCCAACAACTTCAAGATAACGCAATCGTATTTGTTAATAGAAGAGACGTCCAAGGATATCGGGAACCAGCCACAGAAAATCGTCCACGTGTACGTCCTCCCGCAACACCAAATCAAGCAGCAATTGAGGAAGTTGCGGAATTGAGTGCTTGGGAGAAATTACAATTAAATATGAGTAGAGGAATATCAACAGAAACTCCGTCAAGAAATAGCAGTTCGGGAAAATATAAAGTTTCCGGAAATATAACTGCGGGAGGAAATTTTGAATTAACAAATGACGAATTAGATATTATGAGAACATGGAGAAGAGATTTGGGAATTGAAACTGGAACGAAAAGACCACGACCGAGCCGAGCAGAACTTCAAGCATTATTAAGAAGGAGACATTTAAGCGAAGGAATAACAAAAGAACAATTCGACGCAGAATATATAAGAAATAATAGAAAAATGAGTGATATTGCGGCGAGAGACGCTCAACCGTTAGCTGCTGATAGATTTTCTCCATATGCTGGGGGAAGACCAACGATTAATCAAGCACTTCCAAGGGATACAATTGAAGACCAGCCATTAGCACTTCCATTTCAAGGAATAACCACGGACGATAATTTTGATTTTAGTGATTTAATGAATGCCCCGACAGACGCTGAAATAATGTTGAGACGTAGACAAGAAGCAGCCGCCAATCCGGATTTAAGTGAAAGTTTTTCAATTATTCCAACTGGTGGCGGAAGTGAACCGGCCGCAATAAATCCATTATTAGGACTTGCGGGACGTGCTGCTGTTGCTTCTGCAAATGCGGGTGGAGCCGTGGTCGGTGGTGCTTTGGATATTGCTGGTCGTGCGGGATATGCTGCTGCTTCAACTCTCTCCTCCGCTGCTTATGACGCTGCTTCCGGAGTAGCGGGTGCCGCATATAATGCTCTTCCAAGTGCAGAAGCAGTGGGAGAACAAGCTGCCGCCGGAGCACTTCAAGCCGGAGGATATGCGGCGGATTTAGCATATCAAGGAGCAGTCGGCGGGGCTCACATGATTTATGAAGCAGTTCCACCAGCCTTGGACGCAGCCGCGGACGCGTTGGACGCTGGTGCTGGATTAGTACAACAAGCGGGTCAAGCTGCGGCGGACGCAGTTCTTCCCCCGACACTTCCTTTTAGAGATTATCAACCACGTGGAAATCTTGGAGATTTTGGAGAATAAAATTAAATATTAAAATAAAAATATATAGATATAATAAATGATTAATTATATTATTGGAAGTGGACTTGGAATAATTTCGGGATATTTTTTCATTAAAGGTTGTCAAATTTTATGGAATAAAAATATTGATAATAAACAAAAAAAATTAATTGAATTAATAAATGATTTAATTTTTTCAAAAGATTATAAAGAAAATTCTAAAAAACAAATAATGGTGAAAGAAATGACGGAATTATTAAATAATTATAAAGAAGATTTGGCGGATATTTTTAAAGAAAAATATTAAAATTAAAATATATATATTATATAAATGGAAGAAATACTTGGAAATATTAATGCTGAAATGAAAAAACAATTGGAAACAAAACAACATGCTTTAATTACAGAAGACCCGAGAATGAATTATATGGTGGTTCCTCTTCCTCCAAAAAGTGAACTTGGGTTTCTTGAAGACAGCGATCCCGACGGAACCGGAATTGGCCTTGCTCCAAATGAAGTAATGACACCGATTGAGAAATATGATTTTTATATTCCTTTGAGCGAAGACGATAAAGAAAATACAAAACACACGGAGCCTTTAAAATATTCATTCTTACAAATTAAGGAGGGAGAAGTAGATAAAGGAATTGATTGGTATAAACGATATTATCCAAAAATCCCCGACGAATTAATTGAAATTATGGCGAGATATAATTTTGGAGATTTAAAATATGCAACTAAAAAGAAAATTAGAAATGACGGGAAAAAATATATTAAAAAATATAATAAAAAACCCGAAGCAATTAAAGGATTAACAATTAATCACGCACCTCAAATAATAACTTTTGATTAATATATTTTTTTATAATCTTTTTTAAATTTTAATTATTATATTCCAAAATGTCAAGGATAGAAGTCCAAAATAAAACAAGAAGAAACCAAATCAAATGGTTATATCTTTCACACAATTCCAAATCTATCCTTGACATTTTGGAATATAATTAAAATAATATATATTTCTAAAAATAAAATAAATTATAGATATATATAAATGGCTAAAACTAATGAACCAAAAGGAGGAAAAATGAAACCAATTCCACGAGGAGCAACTTTAAAAGAAGAAGATAAAAAGAAATTAGCGGAGCACGCTGGAAAACATGATAAAGGTCATATAAGTTCAATGAGAATGCATATGTTAAAGGGTGTATCATTTGACGAAGCTCATAAAAAAGCAACGAACCGAGTGGTGAAACCAAAAAAACCAAAAAAACCATAAATAAAAATTTAGAAATAAAATATATTATATATTAAATATGAGTTATATTACAGACACTTCAACACCCGCGAGTAAAGTCATTCATTTAGATAGTACACACGCCAATTTAATTTATAGTCAAGACGAAGACGGGAATGATATTACAACTAATTTCACATATGACATGAAAGAAGCTATCGTATGTCCCGACCACTTATCCATGATATGTTCTCTTCATACAGCAACAATTCCATATTCTTTTTATAATGTAAGAAATAATATAAATAATCACGTAATTCTTCAATATACAAGTAATTTTGGGACAAATATATTTGCCGGAAGATATAAAATTGTTATGCCGAGTGGTTCTTATAATGCTTTAAATCTTATAAATACTTTTAGAGATATAATGAATGGTTCCGTAAATTATCTTGAAAAACCTTGGGCGACAGAGGGAGGAATAGCTTATTATAGAATATATTTTGATAGTTTTGGAACGTGGTCTCCTCTAACTGCTGGATTTAATCCTTTCACTAATACGGGCGGCGGAAAAGTTGCAAATATCGTTAACGTATCATTGGATAGAACAAGATTGAGATATCATATTTGGGATAATAATGACAGCACGGGAGAAAACACAATATCTATGGAATGGGACGACGCAGAAACGACCATGGCTGATTTTTTTGGATTTAGAACTCAAAATCTAATTCAAAGTGATAAAGACATTCCATATTCAACGGACGGAACAACATTTCTTGGAAGTGATAAAATTATAGATATAAACGACGAAATCCATGGATTATATTTAAGAACCAGTTTGACAACGGACGGAACTTTAAACAGCGAAACCGGAACATTTTCAAATATATTAGCAAGAATATCAATAAATACAAATTTTGGCGGAGTTATATTTCATACACCAAATAATAGTTCTCATAAATTACAAATATCTCTTCCAGTTATTAAGTTTATAGGAATTAAATTGACAGACGATAAAAATCGTCCAATTGATTTGAATGGACTTAATTTTCAAATATCAATTCAAATTGATTTTGTCAAAAGATTATCTTCATTAAGAGGATTGACAAGAGAACAAAGACGAGCGGGATTAGAAAAATACGAAAAAGCAACAAATCAAATTGAAGTTGGAGCCGAGGGAATAAAAATGCAAGAAGAAGTGGGAAATGATCCAAATAATATTGATATGAAAGTTAAAATTAGAAAAAAGAAAAAGGATAAAATTAAATGAATATAATATATATAAATATGGGTTGGACTACAAGACTTGGAAAATCAATAGCGGGTGGAGCTCAAAAATTAGGGGGTGCCGTATATAATGGCGTGGACGCTGCCGTCCGCCTTGTTGATAGTGTTGCTCCGGCGGTTGAGCGTGTTGCGAGTACTATCGAAAGCGGTGCCGCAAGATTTGGGAAAGCAGCCACTGTCGCAACAATGCTGACCGCTGAAATCCCCGTGGTCGGGGAAGTTGTTGGTGCCGCAGCGGCCGCAGCAAGAAGCGTTCAAGGAGCCGCAGCAACCGTGAAACGTGGAGCACAATTCGCACAATCGGGAGCACGAGCAATTGAACGAGTTGGAGCTATCGCAAAAGATTTCACACATAAACCAAATCTTGCAGACGCGAAAAGATACGGTCATGAACTATCTTCAATCGTTCGTCATAATACTCAAAATATAAAAGACGCACGCGAACAACAAAAACGCGTAATTTCGGGAATTTCTTTAAAAGGAAATCCTTAATATTAACATTTTAAAATAATTTTATTTTTTTTATTTAATTTATTTATATATTAATAATATAAATGAGTTGTAAATGTTCCGCAAAAGATAAAATCCGCAGAATGAAAAATATCTATTATATAGATTACACGTTGCCGTTTAATTCTGTTAATGCCGATCGTCCATTTTTAGCGAACGGTTGGGAATTAAATATTCCAATGGGGACACAAAATATTAAAGCAAATCACGCATTAATATCAATTGATAAATTTTGTTTGAGAGGAAACGAAATAGCACGAGAGTTGCTTTATCCTCTTATAGTGCAAACGACCATTCCGTGTGCGAATAGATTTATCACGACAAATCCTCTTCCGTTCGTTGCTCCGGCGGTTGCTTCAAGTGTTAACCAATGGAGAACTCCAACGCTCGCAACTTACGCGGAAACAATTAATCTATCTCCGTTTCATGTCGTAGGAGCAGCAGACGCCGCTCAAATCGCACATTATCAAAATGATAATCCCGACCGGAAAGTGTTAGTACCAAATCCAATGGGAAAAAGTTATCGTATGACTTTTTTTGGAACCGAACAAGACACCGGTTCAAGAATTGTCGCCGTTGGAATAGGCCACTCCGTATCATTGACATTAAGAATTGAGTTATTAGAAGAAGAAATAATATAAATATATATAGTCAAAAATGTCAAGGATAGATATCAATATTTATTCAAGATAATTCCATTTCATTTGGTTTTCTCTTTTTTTTATTTCTAATTCTATCCTTGACATTTTGGAATTAATTAAATTTTATAATTAATTAAAATTAAAATAAAATAAAATTATTTATTAAAGAATTAAAATATATTGTTATTATATAAAAATATGGAAGGAGCCGCACCCCGATCAGTCAATTACGCCGATACACTTCCGCTTGCCGTTGCTTCAACTCAAAACAGACGTTCTTTTTTTCCACAGAACGGACAGACTTTCACCGACACGGGAAGCAATATAATTCGCATTGACGTCAATGCTGACGGTCTTTTAGACGTCCAGCAGTCATATTTACAATTTACTCTCCGCAATACAGAAAACAGCATTCGCGTTTTAGACCAAGGCCACGTATGGATTAAGAGGCTTACGATTGAAAGTTCCGGAGTAATTTTAGAAGATATTAATAATTACAATCGCCTTGTGTCGGGAATATTACAGCCCGCACAAGGTTCCGCCGCTTATATTGGCGAAGTCCAGCTATCGCAAGGTGGTTCGCAGCAGTCCAACAATTTCAGCATGATCCAGCCCGCCGCCGGTGTTGCTGGTGCCCTTCCGGACACAAATTTTTCCAATAGACTTCCCGCAATTATTGATAACGACGTCACCGGTGCGAATGCAACTCCGGACGCCGATTTAACTAACGGAACAAATGTGCTTGCCGCAACCGGTGGAATTGCTGGTGCCGGTGGAACGTTCACGGGTCAGTATCATTTAGCATGCGGTTTGCTAAATATGGATAAATATCTGCCGCTGGTGCTAATGGGTCAAGGTTTCACAATACAGCTGGAACTCGCAAGTGGTGCCGAAATTGGAGTAATGGACGGAGCTGCCGCTGCCGGTGCGAATACGTACGAGATTTCCGCCGTCAAATATGTCGCTCATATTGTAGATATGCAGCGTGATTTTTACGATATGCTTCGCAATCTTCAAGTTGCTTCCGGTGGTTCACTAATGATTGGTTCTTCAACTTTCCGCCATTTTACTCATACATTCACTCCCGCCGCTGGATCCATTGAGAATATTAATATTTCAGCTCGTGTCCGCTCTCTTGAAAATATCTTATTTGTAGGGAACGCAACTGCTAATTTAATATCGCAAGATTTATTCGGTTTATCCACTGGTTCGACAATTGGAATGGACGCCGGTTCTTGGAATATATTTATTGGTTCTGTACGTTATCCAACAAATCAAGTTGGCGTCAATGCTGTATCTAATAAGGGCGAGAGTTATCAAGAACTTCGCAAATGCTTTGGTGCTCTTGGTTCTATCAATCACGGTGGTCTCCTTAATTGTTCCACATATCTTGCAACCACTGACGGAACTGACGTTGACGGCCACGCCGCCGGCCGAGGACAACTTCCCGCTTATGGTTGTTTTGGATTAAGCTTCAAAAGTTGGCGTCATGAATTAGAGGACGGAATTGATACCAGTTCGCGTGCCCTTCCTTGCCGTCTTGAACTAACGACCTCCGCCGTCGCTGTGGCTCACACCGTAGACATTTACGCACAAGCGACGATTTTATTCTATATTAATATGGACGGGTCTGTGTCCGCCTCTGTATAATTTAAATAATTCAATTAATAATAATCTTTTTAATATTTTCTTTCAAATTTCATTATATTAAATAATTAATATAATAAAATGATATAAATTAATATAATAATGTTCTCAAATGGTTTAAAAAGAACATTAATTTTAAAATTAATGTTAAATATTGTATCTTTCAGCACTTAAAGAGATTAATTAATGGAATTATTTTACATTATTATTGAAGATTATTCATTTTTTTTCATTATTTAACTTTGCATTGATAATTTGTTTAAAACTTTCCAATAAATCTGTATATGCTTTATAATTTTTACATAATTTAAATATTTCTTGAAATTCAATAATATTTTCAATATTTATTTTCTCAACTTTCCCCGGCATTATTTATCTAATATATTATAAAATAAATTAGTTAAAAAAACCAACCTTTTTCTATTTTAATTGGCTCTTTTTCTTTTGGTGGAGTGAATATATAATTCGCAATAATAGTTTTTGTCATGTCATTTATTTCTTTTAATTCTTTTATATTATTTTCAATATTTGTTATTCTTTCTTTAATAAATTGAATATCTTCTTTTATATCAAAAATTGGTTTTTTTTCCGCCATTAATAATTTATATATATTATATAACATTTATTTTTTATTATATTAAAATTTTAAACTTTTCTAATTCTTAACCAGCCGCCCAAAATAACGTCGGCAGTTGAACCAAGAGCGACACCAAGAATAATATAATTATCTCGGTCGCATTCTTGCGGAGTTGGAAGCACCACGTCATAATTTGTATATGGATTGGAAGCACCGGATATAAGATTTACTCGTGTTCCGGCGGAAGCACTAAAACCAAGTTTGCAATATGTCGTTCGCAGAACTGTTCCATATGTGGACGTTGATCTCAATGCTATTCTATAAGAATATAATTCATATCCTTCGGGAATATCATATTCCGCATATGCTTCCAAAACACTCGTCATTGCTTTCATTCCTCCATATAATGTATTAGCAGTCGCGTTTCCGTCCACAATCCCGAGATTATAATATGAACTATCGTCATTCGGGCAAAAATGCGTCGGCAATATTTTTATAAATCGGTCTGTCGTTGTATAATATGAATGACCGATTGCTGGAATATCTATATCGATAGATTGTGGAGCCGTTCCGTTGTACGTGGTTAATGTTCCATTAATTGTGATATCTAAATCTTCATTTGAACCGCCGGAAGGTGTCGTCCAATCCGTGGTTCCGTTTCCGTCC